>Ga0194133_10002839_pt1 | contig 25771 bp, 28 predicted proteins | sample TA2KigOf40mmetaG_FD_155448 | JGI IMG/M metagenome (GOLD analysis project Ga0194133, IMG submission 155448) | Freshwater microbial communities from Lake Tanganyika, Tanzania - TA2015055 Kigoma Offshore 40m | ecosystem: Environmental > Aquatic > Freshwater > Lake | place: Tanzania: Lake... | reverse complement strand
CACTCTTTTGTTTGTCTTTTGTTCGAACCTTTGGAGTTTGGAGGCGCGTCCCTTCAGCTGTCTGCAGTCTGCACTTTCCCGTACTTCAACCGTTTTCAGCTTTACGTTTACACCTTTGTTGGTTTGGTTTGGTTTGGTTTCAACTTTCAGTCTTTCGTTCATTTTGACTTTTATTTTTCGCAGACAATTATACACATTGATTTTTAACCAGAAAAGTCTACTCCATGTGTATGTTATTCCCTTGACAAGTGATTCACATTGAAGCAAGTTCGTCATTATTTTTAAAAGAGTAAAGGAAAAGTACAGTTTTCCTGTTGCTGGAGGAGGCGAAATTAATCTCCCTTGAATTATTCTACAAAAGAGTTCTGTTGTGTCCCAAAATGAGAAGGTGCTGTTGTTGCTTTGAGATTGTGCTCGGTGCAACCATCCTGGGTGTCTTGGGGATCCTCGTGTCCGTGACTGAGCTAGTACCTTTGGTATTACTACTTTGATTTTGACAGTGTTGAAACATCAAACTAAATAGAGTCATTTATCATTTTCAGGTTCCTTTTCTGGTCGGCGGTTTAGACTTTGACCCCTTGGCAAAGAATTTTGACAGGTTTGTCTACACAATCGAAAAAATGTTGAAAGAAGCTCAGTACGAAGACTACGAGGACATCGTCAATGGAATAAGGACTTTTGCGTGGCCCATTGCTTTGGGAGAAGCAGTCTCCGCTGGTGAAAGCTTTCAAAGCTAAAAATAATAAGTTTCTCTTGTTAACGTCTATTTCTCAAGGTGTCTACGCCTTACTGTCCCTGATGCTGGTTGTTGGACTGCAAACCAAGAAGCGTGCTTTGGCTTTGCCCTACATGATTTTGCAGGTGCTTGCGAATAGGAATTGGCTTACTATAGTTGCCATGTTACTTGGTCGAATGACTTTTAAATCAATTTTTTGCCCTTTAGATGTTGTCAATTATTGTTTTTATTCTGGTTGGAGTTGTTGGCACAGTTGTCTTTTTTTACCTTAACATTATCACCGGTGTTGTCTTTGTCGTCGTCGTTTTGGTAAGTCTTTTTGTACTTTGAAAAGTTTGTCTTTAACAAAACGAATAAAGCACTAATATTGCCAAAGTGCTACAACTTTGTTCAGTCGTTTGGTATAAAAAAACAAATGAGCAAAAATGTAAATCATATAATCAATCAATTAAAAATGACAGAGATAGATATTAACATTTTTGAATATGTGTTATGTCAGAAAAAGGATTTGTATAACGAGAAAAAACTGGGTATCTTATTACAAAATGTGAACTCTACGGTTTCATTCGTTGTAACAGTTTTTCCATCAAAAAAAATACAACTGAATTCAAAAGAATAACATGATTTCGTTTTGTCTTGAAGTTTTAATCTGTTAAATTCAAACTTTTTCAGGTCGTGTCTTTCTTCTTAATATACTTCTGGGGTGTGGTGTTGCGTGCGTACAAATACCTTGGATCTAATGACTACACTCTCACTTCGGATAACGACGCATACTCAGGATCCCCAAAGAAGTTCCACCCTGAGGAGAGCATGCTCCTTAACAAATAACCAAAGTTTTTGAATAATTTATTGCCTCTCTTTAATCATGTTCTCGGAAATCACACCGATATTTATCATGAAGGTACAAAAAAGCCAATTATGGAGATGCCCTTCACCGATTTTCACCATTTAAGTTAACTTCTTTTAATATAAAAAGCAATTTCCACACGTGAGGAACTTTATTCTTATTAAGCTTGTTTCATCTCAACTTCACATGAATCTTCTGGGCAAATTTCTCAAACTCACTCCATGGAGATTAAATTGCTTGCCTTAACAAATTGTTTGTACTTAAAAAGAGAAAATACGTTTGAACATTATTTTTTAAGTAATAAAGTGAAAATCACTAATTTTAAAGAGCCTTTGAATTTCATTGTGGAAAGTAGAAGGACTGTATTTTATAATTTTTAAGCCAAGATAGCTTGATCTTTCTCTGGACCCACACCCAAGTCTCATTATGAATTAGAAACATGAGACTTCCAATTTATAATCAGACTTTGATTGAAACTGGATTTAGGAATCCTTTTTGGCAAACGCAGGAGCCTTGTCATAGAATAATTTTTTAAATTTGGATTTTCTAGTTTTAGATTAGACTTTTGACGATAAAAGTTCAATTTTTATTGTGCAGCTGTGGTGCCAATACCTTTTTTTTATCAAAATAATTTGACTTAAATTTTGAAAATAAGAAACTAAAATTCATGGTTTAAACAGCTAAGTTATAGCTAAACTTAAAAAGAAAAGTATTCATTTTTTGGGCCTTTTCCTTGAGTTGTGAGAATCATCTTCGTTCGCCTTTCGTTTCCCAGTGTGGTTGGACGCTTTCAATGGAACACGGTCACCCTTATCCTTTATGTAAATATGACGTTTGAAAAAAGATACTTATGTTTGACAATGAAATGTCAACCTGAGAATTTTTCAGCTTTCTTCCACGCTTCTCTGCCCTTTCCCTTTCCTCCAGTTCACTGATTTCCTTTTCAATCAAGCTAATTAGGGTATTACACCGACGCTGGAGCTCAGTCGCTGTTCGAGATTTCAGAAACCAGTCAAACCTAAAAAGAGTGGAAGGTGACATTTTCTGTGTCTTTGTTTCAAATCGAAAATTTAGATTCAAACGAAAAAGTTTTCACCTAAATTGTGGTGCATTTCTGACATCAGTTCTCAACTCCTCGTAAACGTTTTCCTTGTCGAACCCAAGCTTATGAAGCATGCAGACCTGGTCAAACGAAATGAAATTAGCCAGCCAGCTCACAAAGGAACAAACTAAATCTATAAATTTTTTACCAAGTATCTGTCTTCACCTTCGGTATAGTTTTTTCCCTTGTTGGTTCCATAGTTGATACGAAGCTAATTGTAGAATAAAAACCTGAGTGACTTGATCATGTAACTGAGAACACAGAACTTACCTGATGAAACGGTGCCTTATATCTCGCTATCTTACTATCCAGTGCTTTCTTGATCAATCCTCGTCTTTGGATTTTTGTCTCACCCTTCTCAATTTGGGCAACTATTCGATCAACGTCTTGAAGTTCGTGCATTCTGTCCCAAAATACCTTGGCATATTCAATGACTTCTTCTGGAGATTTACCGTCTATTTCTTTGGATATTCTATCCAGATCGTCACGTCCATACTTTTCATTCAGACGAACAAATTGGGTGAAGTCACGTTTTGTCCACATAATGAACCCCTATCAAAAAACATTGCTGACCAAAGTAAAACAGGTGTTGACCTTTTTAAATGTTTGAACCTCTTGTAATAGCTCTTCTTTTTCTTCGAGCTCCTCTTCAGTTAATTCTCTGGATTGATCAATTTTTTTTTGCTCATCTCGTTGCACTCTTTTAGCGTCCGACCCAAGGTCAGGATTTAAGGGAACCTTGTAACCAAGTGTCTTCCGATAAAAATATATTTCCTTGAAAATAAATCCATTATACGTTTGTGCTTTCGATTCAATTAAAAGCTTTATCATTTATACTTGATCCAAGAGTTCAAATAGTCTTGGGGGGAAGAATTGGAAATCTTGAACAATAGTTTGCTTTGGAGGTCTGGGTGCTTTATGAGCTTTTGGCTCTGCAGTCCCTGAGCGAAGGGCTTCCCTAAAGTAGGCATCCACAGCATAATTAGCTTTCCTCTCTCGTTTGGGTGGAGCAATCCAATTAAAGCCAATCTCTTCTCTAAAAGAAAAATTATCAACTGATTTAATATCCAAAATGGAGGAGTTTATCTCCATTCTATCCTTTAATGAATTTTAATATCGGTTACTTGGATTGTTGTTGCTTTTCTCTAAAGTTTTCTCCCTCGAAATTATACAACGAATCATCTGCCTTTGTGTCCATTGTAAAGTTTCTAAGCGAAGATTCTCCAAGCTCGGCAAGCTTTTTGTTTGCCTCGTCTGTTTTGCGTTGTCCAATATCCAATATCTTTAAGGGAAACAGCGATTAACTTTCTGAAATTTGTCTTAACTGGTTGAAAATAATTTTGGATAAGAACAACGTACTTCGTCAATTGCAGAGTCTGCGATATCTGAGTCCTTAGATTGGAAAACGTATTTGGCTCCATGCCGGATCATATTGAGCATTTCATCTTTTCCAAGGTTTTGTTTCTGCTCAGCTAAACGACCTTGCTGAATTACAAGACGGTCTAGTCGAAGCTTCACAGCTGCCCGTTCGACGATTTTTTCATCAACGGTATTCTCCGTAATCATTCTAAATACTCGCACCTAAAATATCAATAAAAAATATTAAATAAATAGCAATTAAGAAAAGTTTTCATCTTAGTGACCTGTTTAAGTTGTCCTATTCGATGTGCCCTATCCATTGCCTGCAAGTCCATTTGAGGATTCCAGTCAGAATCATAAAGAATAACCACATCCGCAGTATACAAATTGATTCCCAGGCCTCCAGCACGTGTTGAAAGCATGAATATGAACTTACTGCTGCCAGGGGAGTTGTACTCCTTGAAAAAGAAAAGAATATTTTTTCTCAAACTTTGTCCCAAATATAAACTCTAGGTTGAATAAATTTGTGAATACGTTTAAAAAAAGTATGAAATAGCATTCTTTTTGGGTTTCGATATTTTATCTAAGTTTAGTTTAATCTAAAAGGTAAATTCTGAGACTAGTATTTTTTGAAATGCAATAATTTAATAATCATCTTGAGCAGTATTGACTCATCTGATGTTAATGGGCCACCTAAACCTTTATAAGAGTCCCGCCATAGAAGTCTATGGTACTGCAGATTACAATTACCCTGACTGAGGGTGCCTTGCTGATTATTTTTGCAATCTGGGGTTGAAAAATTGGTGGCGTGGCTGGGATTGAACACACAATCTTAGATCTTGGTTCTCAGTCAGGTGAGTATGACCTCTCAGCCACACCGCCCCCCTCTAGGGAGACATCTTATTATGGGCACTGGAGGTACTATATACCTTTTGTGAGAAGGTGAGGTATTTGGTCAGTCAAAATGCAGAGTTGTAAAAAAAACTATCGTGAGTAGAAGAAAACATTTTTGGCTCACCTCAATTTGTCTGTCTCTTTCTTCGTGGGCAGTGTTTCCATCAATTCGGCAGTAGGGATGACCTCGAAACCAACAGTAGTCTTCAAGAATATCCAACATTCGTGTCATTTGAGTGAATATGAGAACCCGAGATCCTTGCTCTCGAACCTTTGGTAAAAGCTTGTCAAGTACGTTCAGTTTTCCACTGTTCTGTAAAGCCACAGGAATAAGTGAATGGGGAGGCACTTAATTAAAATTAAAGTATTTGTACATGTATTAAATGCTCGTCTGTGGTGTATGGTGGGCCAGGTTCGACCCCATCAAATAGATATGGATGGTTGGTACATTTTCTTAACTGCATTAAAATATTCTGCAAGCGCATCTTTTCAACCTTAAAAAATTAAGAATATTGTAGAAACAAAAAAATAACAAATAGATCTTGGTTATTAAAAAAAATCACTCACTTTGCCAGCTCCATTAACAATATCAATATCCTTCATTAAAATTTTTGTGTACAATTCTCGCTGCATTTTTGAAAGACCAATATACAAGTTCAATTCTTTCTTCGGTAAAAGAGATTTTTCCACATCTGACTTGAGCCGACGTAAGAGAAAAGGCTTCAGGATTCCATGAAGTCGCTTAATCAGAGAATCGTCACCCAAACAGCTGAAAATTAATTTTAAGAAAAAAAAAATATCCATCTGAAATCTTTGAAATTTCCAAAGTCACGAGCTTAAAAGTAGCGAAACATAACAAAAGCTTCTAAAACCAAATTTAAATGATTGCCTGCTAGTGTTGAACCACTCGTCAAAGTCATCTGAGCTTTCAAAGACGTCAGGTAAGAGAAAATTGAGAAGGGCCCATAACTCGTGCAAGTTGTTTTGTAGAGGGGTACCAGTGAGAAGAAGTCTGTTATTTGTTTTTATCTCACGTATGACTTGAGAAAGCTTTGATTCTTCATTTTTAATTCTGTGAGCCTCATCAATGACCATGTACTTCCAGTTGAATTTTTTAAATACACTTTTTTCTCTTATTATCATTTCATAGGTAGTCACTATAACGTCCCAGCCACCTGCCAACATGGTTTCTCTGATAAACTTGTTTCTTGTTTCCTTTAACAAAAAAAAGTGTTAATTTGGATGTCAGTTGGAGATTCCTTTGTAAAAAAAATTCACCTGATCACCGATCAAGCAAACTGCTCTGACAGTTGGACACCATTTTTTAAACTCGTTCATCCAATTTGCAAGAGTTGATTTAGGAACGAGTACAACGTGCGGGCCGTTAACATTTTTGTAGTGCTTCATGAAACCCAGCAGAGAAATTGTTTGCAGAGTTTTTCCAAGACCCATTTCGTCAGCCTTGACAATTAATTTAATTACAATTAAACGAAGAGGAGAAAGGACAAATTTTATAAATCTTACTCACCAGTATACCGTTGATTCCATTTTCAAACAAGGATATCATCCAATTAAGTCCTCGGACTTGGTAATCCCTCATTTTTCCATTTTTGATGAAATATGGCGACTCGTCAAACTGAATTAGTGCTTTTTTTGATTGGTTCAGCTCTGAAATTTTTCAAATAAGTAAATTGATATCAATTAAATATAGGATGGTTCATTCAATTCACATTTAATAGACTAGTGGTTTAGCTCTGAAATTTTTCAAAAAAGTTCATTGGAATTAATTAAATATGGCTCATTTAATTCACATTTAAATAAATATTTACACTTACCAGTAAGAAGTTCTTCATCTTCTTCTTGTTCAGTCATTCGATGCCGATGATCACCTTCCTGGGCACTACTCTGCTGCTTTGCAATTTTCTTCGTCTTTTGAGGAGTCTTTTTTGAAGATGACGCCATGAAATGAGCAAAAACTTCAGTCTAAAATTAAAAATTATTTTAATTTAAAAATCCTAAGTCAAAGAGGAGAGTTTGATCAAGGTTTAATCACTGATTTGAATTCATTTTTTATCGAAAAATATAGAAGTTGCCTGTTGAAGTAGATACTCAAAGCGCCGCTTTCTACCCCCATCTCCTTGAACAACGGCTGGTTCTCCAGGGGTAGTCAAAGAAGAAGATGGCGGACTTGACTCTGAGGACGCCATAGAAACAGTCTTGCTTAGACGATTATGTTTGTTGAGTGTTCCTTCGATCTTCAAAAGCAAATTTGAATAACTTGGAGAGGTCCCTGAACCCACTATATATTGACAATTTCAAATTCCCAGTCGCTATTTTTCTCTAGTTATGCCGCAAATAAACAATAAAGTGTTTTGACGCTAATTTGTTTATCTTTGATGGTCTCTTGCAGAATGCGATTTTTGCGCCGCTTGAACTACGACCTAGCCTTTAGCGTGAGTCTAACAATTTTCCCCTTTTTTATTCTGAGTATTGATTTGTGTGGACTCAAAAAAAACAGCCAATAATGCTAAGCTTTTTATTATAAGCAGGTGATTTTTTTTTACAGGTTTAAATATTTTGGAAGTGGTAAACCCAATGGGTTTGTTAAGCAGTGCCCGGCAACGTCATTGGTGTTGGATTTTGTAAGTAAGACATCACAATTGCTGAGGAAGAAAGCATGAAGCTACTCATTATCTGCTTGGTATCGTCATTCAGTCTGGAATCAGATAAGAAATTGTTTCAAAAAAAGCTCAAAATGAAACAAAATAGTGTTATTTGTTAAGTGAAACATAGAAAAAGTAAGCAAATCATTTGGCCATTTCCCTGAACCCTATTTTTTCTTGGTCTAGAGATAAGTAATAAGTAGGGCAGCCTTTCGTTTGGCAAAAGAGGAGGATGTTTGAACAAGTAATGCTCAGAGAATTAGAGTTAATTAAACTCTTAGAGAGAGCAGAAAACCTGCTTAAAATGATCCATGATTTAAATGATCTTTTACATGAGAATATAATGTGTGAAAGAAGTGTTCATATTTTAAATTACTTACTTTGAATTCGCAAAGCTAATGCAAGAACAGTACAAGGCTAACCAGGCACACCACTTCAGCCTCATCATCAATGCAAACATGGAAAAAACCATGCCCAGAACATTCATGTAATCGGGTGTTAGATCTTCGTTTGGCTATTGTAAAAAAATTGCAGTTAAAAGATGTTCAAAGTTCATTGTTTAATATAAATCAACGAATCCAAAAACCTGAACTCCTGATGAAGATTGCTGAGTTGAGACATTCGAACTACAGGTTGAGTACCTTAAAATAGTTTTTTTTAAATAAGGTGGTACGGCTACAATTATAAATTAAAAAAAAGCTCAACCTCACAACTTTATCAGGTCTCTTCGGATCGTGAGAATTATTCATTTTCGAAACAAACTCTCTTCCAGCTTATTAAATAAGTAAGTTATTCTGACATACGATTTACAGCCCGTGAAAAGCTGACGTAGAACAATTTGTTTATTTCGGATTGGCAGAAAAACTTCCCCCTGCGCAATAGCGGTAAACAACAAGATTGAATGGTGCTTTGATAAAAAGATTTCTCCCTTTAGCGTGCAACTAATTTTTTTTTTAATTGAATTTTTAAAAAGCTCCAGCAACAACAGAAATGTAACCCTTCCCAGAAAAAAAATTTTGACTTTAAAATTATTTTATTATTCATCATAAAATTATCATGTAAAATATTTTTTTCTAGGCTTGTATAAGAACCCAGTCAGGGTGAACAAAATTTGAGAAAAAAAGTGGTTCTTATTCATGGGCAAAATACAGTACTCAATTTTATTTTAAACAGCTTACCATCCATAAATTTAATAAACTCTTATTTTCACAATATCAAGGATTATTCTTTGTGTAAAGCAGGATAACAAAATAAAATTTGTTTTATGCTTTTGAATGTTTCATCAACTTTTTCAGTTTGTTTCTACCCACGATTCTAAGAGTTCTACACCAACTTCCAGTTCGCTCCGTGAAGAAATTTCAGGGTGACTTATGCAAGAAGAATCAACCAACTGGACTTCCTGAAGATAAAAAGTGTCATATGAATATGGATTAATTTCTACTATAAGTAACTTAGGTTTTGTTGTAGCTTTTTTAAATTATTGTAATCTGATGGATCTTTTTACCTGGTCTACAAGAGAATATATGATTTCCTCTGAGGACTTATTCACACTGATTGGCTTCAATGAGGAATCAGGTGTTACTTGAGAAAATACACAACACTCAGAAACAACTTCCTCAACATTTTCGCCATTGAAGATGATTCCTTGCAAAGAATCACTTCCATCTTCTACAATGATTGGCTGTAAGTTACTTATAAGAAGTGGATCGTGAGACACGAAAATCGTCTTTATGGTGCTGTCTGATTGAAGGCACATGGATGGTATCACAGATGTAGAACTTTTACCAACATCAGTTTGTTTTCTTTTCATGTAAGTTAACTTCTGTGACGGTGCTGAAAAAAATAGACAAACGAAAAGTTAAAATTGAAAACCAGGCTTTTTGGTACAAAAATGTTCAAATTACACTTAAGCTTTTTCAGCGACCTTTCTGGTGGAAGCAAGAGGGTTTTAGTACTTCTTAAAAAGCTGTAACAAGCCGATGACAAAGATCTAATTTCTGAAGCAATTTCTACAAAGTCCTCAATCCACGGGTTAGGGCTTGTCAAGGCTTGTAATTGATCGTGAACCATCTTCAAAGCTGGAAAGTAATTGACCACTCTTTCTTTTTCTAATTCAGCAGGAGTTGGCTGTGAAAATTGTGGACAATCACATTTATTTTTAAATCAAATTGAAGTTAATAAAAAAGTACCTTGGAGCTCGAAGTTATTTGATTGTTAATTTGAACAGATTTGAGAACAGATTTAATTGTCTTTTTTGCTGAGTTTAGCAAATCAAAAGGATTCCATTTAAGGGGAGTTCTTTTGATGCTTTTCAGAAAATTAAAAATGTTTTTCTCGTCTGTTTTCAAAGTGTTGGTCGAAAATTCGAAATCTTTTGGAGAAAAGCAACTCGCTCGGAGGTCTTCTCCACGACTTGTGACACTTACTTCCCTGGATAACTTATCAAAACTTACAACCTGAAAGAAAATAGTAAAAAAGAATCTTCAAAAAATATTTTCTGACCTTTCTTACCAATCCTAAAGTGGTCAGATCGTATTCATCGATGTGGTCTACTCGGCAAAGCTTGAACGAATTATTTGTTTCAACGAAAGTCCAAGGTGGTTCTGCAACTTCTCTGAATATTCTGCCAACTCGGTCCACATTATTCTTTTGAGAAGATACTGGTTCTACTATCAAGGCTGAGTTTAAGTGGCTGAAAGTTGGTCGATTTTCATTCTCTACAGCAATGGCTGCACTTAAGGCGATGGACTTTATGTGGGATTGAGATTTTCGACTTTGACATTTTGTTCTCTCTTCTAAACTTATTTCAGGAACAGGATGGGAAGACTTAAAGGCACTGGAGTTTACAGGGGAAGTATTCAGCGTCGGTAAGATGGCGAATTTAGGACCATTTTTGGCGAATTCATGTGATTCCTAAAGTGGCGATGTAAGTAATTGCCATTTATTGTCAACTTATGGAAAAAGTTACTTGGTAAACGGTAGGCAAGTGATCGAAGCTCAAATTTACTGTAGGCCCTATTGGTCCAGTTTTACGTCTTTTAGCGGTGACAAAGACTCTGGACTTGTTTCCTTAAAAACGTATTAACTTTAAATATAAAAGAAACAAGGAATGTATGAGAAAATTACCTTTGTACTCTGTAAAAATTTTCTGATACCCTAATGACGAAGGAGCGAGAAGGGGATTATTTTGTAGTTCGGATCTGAAAAGATGCTGTATGATTCGTTTTTATTTTGACTTTGCTGTCCAGCAAAGGACAGACCCGTTTGGTTGCAAATTATTTTTTGAACACTTACATGCTTCCCATTTCTAACCCGGCAACCGTTCTGGGTATTTTTTTGGTCAAAAATGGACGAGTAAAGTCAGGACCTTTTGGCTTCTTAATGGTATGAATAACTGAAGGAGTAACATTGTTTCTGAAAGTACCAAAAAATTATAGAATTAGGTATACCGTAAAAATATGACATAATCATACTTTGATTCAGAATTTTCCAGTTCGCATGGCTCGAAATGCAAGGAACAAATTGTTAAGTCTTGAGAAGCAGAATTGCAACAAAAATTTGCCCATTGTTTTCTCAAAGCCAAGTCCTCTGGTATGCTATAGAAAATTATGGAATGTCCGCCACTAGAATCCTCTGAGGAACTTTCACAACCTTTGACAGCACAAGAGGGCATTTTCTGATATTTTTGTCGAATTTTATACACTGAATACAGAAGGAACCTGAGAGATTTCTTTCTGCAGAGCTTCCTAATTTTAAATTTGTTAAATTTATTTTTATCAGCAGAGATTTTTGCAATTTGCATAGAGCTCAATGTGAAAGCATTACCTAAGTTTCTGGATGTCTGTGGTAGATAAGAATCGTTGTACCATAGATTTCGACAAAGGTACTAGAGTTCTATGAAATTTGTCACATGATGTATTTTTCGTTATGTTTCAGTCAAGAGCAGCAAAAATCAGCAGTTGACAGAAGAGTCAAGTAGGTTGAGTAAAGTTAAAACACAAAAAACTTTTTCTAAGCTTACAATAATATTAAAGAACGTCACAGAAAAATGTCTGGAAAAGATAGAATTGCCATTTTCCCAAGCCGTGGAGCAATGACTACCATGAAAGCTCGCCTCAAGGGGGCCCAGAAAGGTCACAGTCTGTTGAAAAAGAAGGCTGACGCCCTCCAACTAAGGTTTAGAATGATCTTAAAGAAGATTGTCGAAACCAAGCAAACCATGGGTGAAGTCATGAAAGAAGCTGCATTTTCGTTGGCAGAAGCTAAATTTGCGTCTGGAGATTTCAGTCAGGTATGTTTGTTTTTGTCCTCGATCTTCAAATTATTGCCTTTTGCGGCGGTCAAATAAGAATTGACTTCGAATTTCAGGCAGTGCTTCAGAATGTGAACAAAGCTCAAACAAAGATTCGTTCTCGAAAGGACAATGTAGCTGGTGTGACTTTACCAGTCTTTGAATGCTTCCAGGTAATGAGCTGAGTAGATTTTCGATTTTTCAGCGTATTTATTTATTGTGGTGTTACTTAATTTAGGATGGATCTGATGCTTACGAGCTTACTGGACTTGCTCGAGGTGGTCAACAGATGTCAAAATTGAAGCAAAATTATCAGAAAGCAGTTACACTACTTGTGGAGCTCGCATCATTGCAGACATCGTTTATTACTTTAGACGAAGTCATTAAGATCACAAACAGAAGAGTAAACGCCATAGAACACGTTATTATTCCGAAGATTGAGCGCACGTTATCGTACATCACTTCAGAACTGGTTTGTCAAAAAGAATTCATTTTCATAAGTAGTCTTTTTAAACTTTTATCGCAACTTTTATGTTGAAAGGCCATAAAAATTTAAATAATTCATTAATTGAATTAATGTAAAAAAAATATGGTTTTTTCAAGAGTTTTTAACATGTTCAATAAAAAGTGAACAATTTTAGGACGAGCTGGAACGTGAGGAATTCTTTCGGCTGAAGAAAGTTCAGGTGTGTTTTAACAGGTTTTAGGAATATTACCCATTTAACTGTATGGTTGGATATGCTGTTGTGAAAGTGTTTCATTACTTTAACTCATTCTTGAAAATTAGCCCTTCTTTATTTTTTATTTAAAAGAAAAATAATATAATGTCGAGTGAGTGCAAATTGGAGCTTTCCCATAGTTTAAGGTTAAGTGTAAAACCATTTTTAGGATAAGAAAAAACGCATGCGGAAGCAAAAAGAGAAGGAGGCTGAAGAGAGACGTGAAAGGGAGGGTGAAGAATCCGAAGCTGCTGGAGACATTTTTCAGGCTGAACATGACGAAGACGTCTTATTTTAGTCTCGAGTCATCTTTATTTGCAAACAACTCAACAATTTTAATGTTTGTTGGTTAATAAGCTTTCGTGCTTTGTTTTGTTAGAATTTTGATTATTTAAAACACAACTTATTTAAATAAATCAGTTTGAATGGCTCTTAAGAAAGCATGCAAATTTTATTTTGCGAACGAAATTATCAGAGGGGTAGGGTGCCAAGAATTGTAAGTTTGGAATGTTTGATTTGACTTGTAGTATAATTTGAGTTAAGTTGGTTGGAGAAGAAGAAATAAACCTAAGATTTAGATACGTAGAACTTTTATTATGAGTCGATTTCATCTATATGAACATCCTTTTCAAGTGGAATCACTGATTTCTTCACAACGTCTCGAGACAAAGCCTTCCTCATGTCAAAGGCGTCTTCGTCTTTTTCCCCTGTATAGTACTGCAACACTTTCCGATAAACAGTATAGCCCTGGGAAACACGAAAAGTTTACTGAATTGAAGAGAGAGTTAAACAGCTCCATATCTTACCAAGTTTTCATACATTGTGATGGCAACACTGTTTGATACTCGAACAAACAAATCAACGAACCTGAAAATCATCACCCGAGTGAAGCACATATTTTTTGCAAGTGCTTGTTTTATATTACCAGCACTTTTTAATTTCAGAAATATCTTCCAGAGCTTTCATAAGCTTAGCTGCCAAACCTAACCTTCTGTAGGCCGGTGCACAAGTCACTGCAGTCACATGGCCATGCCAGTTTTCATTTGTTCCTGTGTGAGATATAATATTTCGATTTGGGACCAAGAAAAATACTCTCAATGTGTCATTAATTTAACACAACGTTACCCTCTGCCTTTCCCATGATGTATCCCATTAGGTCACCATTCGATGATTCTGCTACCAAGAAGTATTCTGGCCATCGAGCCAAATATTGTAAGTAAAATCCAACCCCATACGTTTCGGTCAAGGGATCCAAGTTGATGGCATTGAACCTTCAAAGTTTTAGTTAAGAAATCATTATAACCAGTCCAACTTTTATACTGAGATTTTCTTACCTGAATAAATCATCACAAGTAAACTGTCGTATTGTTGTCATGTTGTCGATTTGATTGAAAATTAGAAATATTCAATTATTTTTTGCTTTTTTTTGTTTTTTCATTTAGAAAATTACTATAAATAAAAACAAAAAATAAAGAAATGTAAACACTCTGTAGAGAACGGTGCGGGTCCTCGAGAACCAACAAAAACATTTAGATTCTGCTTTGGACAGTAAAAAGCATCGATAACCAAAGTTTTCGACAATGCATGAAGATCGCAGCATTTTACTTCTAAAAAAGATAGAATAAAATCATTTGATTTGAACTCTTTACATAAATAAATATGCCCATTTAATGAATGGACGAGTCCTGACACCAAGGAAAGGAGTTCATCATATGTTAACTGCTTTATTCCATCAAAAACACATGTTTACACATGGAAAGGGTCGACCTCTCAATAACTATAGCTATTTCAAGAGGCATGCAAGGCGTAAGGAAAGGTAAATCGTGATTGGGAATAATCAGAAAAAAATATAAATGAAATGAGAATGATTCACATTAATAATCAAAACTTATGGAACAAAAATTGCAATGATCCATTGAATATTTATTCAAAAATAGTACTTCTCAGAAATGAGGATTTTTTTTCATCATTAATGCAAATAATGGAAAAACAAACAGATGTGAATAAAAACTTATTCTTTGCATTTAAAACTCTAGACTTGAGATTTTGGTTCAGAGAAAGGTTTTCGCAACCTTCCTCTCTTCTGTAAAGAAATTGAATGGCTTCTTTCTGATGGAAGTTTTCTTTTTTTGCCATCATTGGTATCCTCTGATTCATTCAAATGGTAAGGAGTAGTTTTAATTGGAGAGCCAGCGACAGAATCCCCCAAAACTTCGTCAGAAATAGCATTTGGTACCAGAAGACAAATGTCATCAGACAAAATGTCATCTTTCACAATTTCATATGAAGTGGAATCCCTCCTTTCAGTAGCACCTCTTTCCTGTGGCAAAGGAGAATCGGAGAGTGATGATCCAGTCTCTTCATCAAGAATCTTGTCAAGTTTAAAAATTTGTATTTTTGGACTTGTTAGGGAAGACTCTTCATACTGAGCCGACTTAACAAGATAGTTCAAGTTATCTTCAGGCTGAACTGATGGTACTGCAACATCACAATCTTCAGATGATTCAAAAGTTATTTCAATATTCTCTATGGACGGCGATTCTTTGCTCTCTGGCACAACCGAATCAACTTTTTTGTCAGCTACAGATCTTGTAGGGTACCGATTTAGTTCCTTGGCTGGGTGGTTCATCTAAAAATATATAGTAGGTTCAGCTCTTGAAGAAACTGCTAAAAATCGAATGAAAAGAATCAGTTACCTTTGATCTACTAGGCTCCTTCAAATCAGGCTTGATTAGCTCAAATCCAGTATACTCTGCCCATCCGACTTTTGAAAGTTAAAATTGTCAGAATTATTTGAGAGTGCAATATAGTATAATTCAATTGATATTTACCAGGGTATAGATCAGGACTTTCACAATCCATCCAAATCTCATTTTTTCCAGTATTAAAGCGCAACTTTACCAACCTACTCGCTGTTTGAACTATAGTTGCTACTTCTAGAACTCCGGGGTAGGATATGCTAGCAGCTTCAATAACCATTCCAACCTTAAAATAATGGCATACGTTTTACAAAATAGGAAGAGAATAAAAAATATCAGCTTCTGTTCTCACTTTTAACGAGAACTTTAACTAAATAATGAACCTGAAATTGGTTTGAAGATGTAGTTCTCTGATTGAGGCATTTTGAAGGGACTGCTAGCGATTCTGTATCTCTAAGGTATTTTGACCATGAAAATCCCTTGATGTGACTGGGATAACTCAGGGAAATACTGAACTTGTGACAAAATCCCGGAGGAAATATTAAAGGTGAAGAAGTGTGTGAAAAGAACCATTGGTCCTCTGTTAGATTTCCATCAATGCTTATTACAAGGTATCCAAATCTTAAGACCTGAGATAAAGATCCAAAGTTATTGGCTTTCTTGAAAACTAGGATCCATAATAAGAAAAAGAAAGAGATTTCACCTTTTTGACAGTCGCAACGCAAATCTTATCAGGACGGCGAAGATTAACAGCCTCCAACTTCATCCCTACAGCAGGTAGGTCGGCTGGTACAGCATACTGAGCAAACATGTCCCAAAAACAGTCTCTATCGAGAAACTCTCCTCTCGATACTCGGTCTCTATACGACGACGAGGCTACATACTTTAAAAATAACTTTGATAGTAAAGGATGTCAAAAAAAAATATTTATTTAAGCCTTACATCAATCTCAAGCTTATTTGCCCATCCAACAGGATGAATAAATTGGCTTCTTTCGTTGTACCTTAAAAAGAAGAAACGATCATTCTTCCAGTTTGTACAACCAAAAGTTCATGACGTAAAGTGAAAAGATTGATACGTCAAAAATATTTTTACCACACTGTTTCTTTCTTATTTTCTCCGTCGAAGTATCCTATTTTTATGCGGTTTCCAATGATATCAAGAATCACTCCTACTCTTACAACTTCTAGCATGTTGGGATCTACAATTTCTAGGACTTTTCCTAGAATAATATATGATTGTACAAGTTCCTAAAGCTGATTGGTAATTTAGAAAATAATCTTGAATTTTTTAAAGACAAGAATAAGGGAGAAAGGAAAATTTTAATTTAAAACAAAAAACGCCAGACCAAACGGACTGAGTAATTTATGTCTGTCAAAATAAGTTTTTACCTTTCTCAAAAACTGATGCATTCGAATTGAATGCAAAGTTGACTTCAGTTTTGTCGAGAGTTTTTTTTCCTGCGAGCTTGTCTAATAGAAATATTCTCAGTTCCTCCAAATTCAAACTATTATCTAAGATTGAAATAAGTCACAATATAAGGCACGCTCAAATATTGAAAATTTATAAAAAGGACCTCAAACCCTAAAAATACCAATTTTATAAAGTATTACCTTCAGGAGGGACCAAATCAATTTTATTTGCTAGACACCAACCAACAGACTGAACCGTTCCTGAGGCAATATGTGACCAAAATTCGTGGCATAGCTTCTCTTCATTGCTGTGAAGCCGCAATAGAACTTTGTAACCTATGTGTTTCAGTAGATACTTTTATTTAAAGCAAGAATAAAAACAACGGTTTTTTTTACCTAAAACTTTTACTATCGACGCTTGCCAAAAAGGCTCCACCTCACCAGTAATGTATCCTTTTGCAAAAGGATTTGCAACCTCCACCACAAGGCCAGGTTGGATGGAAGTGGTGGAGAGGCTTAACGGAACCTTAAATCATTTAACATTACAAATTTTGTTGCCTATTATTAAACTGTATTGACTGCGATTTTACATGTTTGAAGGCAGACAAAGGAGGTGTAAGAAAATTTTCAGACTTGAGCTCTTCAGACCAAGTGTAACCATTTGCAGGAGGAAGTGTGAAATACCCATTCACGTTGGGTCTTCTTTTACTAGAGCATGCCTATAATGAAATATCAGAGAGTTTGAAACGTTTCTAACAAAATAAAGCGACTAACTTACCATTTCTTCACAGATTTTAGTTAAATAGTATGAGTCTTCTGTTTTTTATCAATAAATATGGGCAAATCAACTGAGGTAAATATTGCACCATCCGGAATAGGTTAGGTTACCGTAAGTGTGTCATTTGCAATGCTTGATTTAATTAAGCATTGAAGATATTCTTGAAATACAAAATTACACCACAATGCTTTTTTAACTTTCCTTAAATCTTCTACTTTTTGAACAAACGCACCCTTTAAATAACCCAAATCCGAATTCCGAATTTCAAATTAAAAGACTTTGGAAATGTAAATAAAGCTCTACGTATCTATGGCTCCGACCAGTTCTGCGCACCGATATCTACAAAGAAAAACTTCTTTGTTCTTTTCATCAAGATTGTCAAAAATTAAGGTAAAAAGCTTAAAAAACCCGCCCTTTTTACAATTATAATTATAATAACACCACGAGCAATCGAATTTGTCCCATATTTGTTACAATCTTTCGTTTTTTCCGCAAAAATATGAATTTTCGAGTCTTCAAAATGTTCTAACAAATAAGATTAGACAACCTCGCTTTGAATAAGAATTTGTAAAATTTTAGAATATAAGATTTTAGTTCATATAATTAACATTTGGTAATTTTCAAAGTTTACAAATCTGAACTTCACTCATCTTCGAAGAATTTCAATTGGAATATACTTCATGTCATTGTCAATTAATCGTTAGACTTCTTCATTCACTTAGGTCTAGCTGTTAGTGTATGAAGGACCTTCTGGGTCAGCTGTGTTCTTCAGGTCTAGAGCTACTCGGACTTCTTGCTACGAAGGTTAAAATGTCGAAATTCCTCACTGGCTTTTCAAGTTCTGACCCAGAATTTGAAGACACTGAGAGGCTGCACGATGCAGAAAACTGTAGCGCAATGATGAATGATGCTGTGGTTACTGGAATAAAGGTCAGTCAGATATACCTTTTTCAAATCAATTTCTTTCATTGAAACTTGATTTTATTAAAAATGGAGTTTGCAAGCTATAAAGAATGTTTTATTGAAGATTTTTTTCACTCTGATTAAAGGCGTCAAGCTTTTACGGAAGTCCATCACCGAATCGACCTTTTTTTCAAGTTTCGTCCACAAAGACTTACGCCATGAGCAAACCAACAAGACTTAGGTGAGGTGTTATTTCAGTTGAATAAATCTAGATAGCTACTGTTGAAATTTCGAATGTTAAAAATCGTGGAAAAATTTGTTTCAGCGATTCGTTGCGTGAAATAAGCAGCCCCAAAAACCATCACAAGGTAAATATCAACTCGTCAAGTTTTGATTTCCAATCAAATTAGAAGCTTTTGAGAGATCACTATTTGAATCATAATTTTGAATAGTTGTATAATTTTCCTGAAAATGATCCCCAATTATAGTTGAATTTAGGATGGCAAGTTTTTGTCCAGCCTGTTTGTTTCATTGTTTTATTTTTTCATTTTTTAGAGATTCTCGCTCGCCTCTGTAGACTCACCAATGTCAAAACTCGCCCAAATTAATAGTCAATCATTTCGATCCACATCTTTGAAATCTTATGAAGTGGGCTTTCCAAACTCAGGTAATTTTTTAAATGCCTAACTATAATCTTCTGTGCATTAGATACTAATTATTTTTAAAACTGTTTAGGCCTGACATGTTATTCAAATTCTGTCTTACAAGGACTATTAGGAATCCCTGACTTCGTTCAAGATCTCATTAAGCTTAATGAAAAACTTGTGGGATTTCCAGAAGATGATGATTTTTCTCAAAAGCCGAATCTCTTACGGTCCTTTTGTAAATTGGCCATCTCAAAAGAGAATGGATTAGAGGTTTTTATATTTTTATATTTACAAGTAACGAGTACGGTGCACTGATCTGACAGAGAGAGTGTGAGGAAATCTGGTGAAGATTTGCAAAACCCTATAGTGACATTCCCGCAATCAAGAAAAAAATCAATACTGAACTGTTTATTGATGGGAAACATGAGCTTTATACACAAAAGACAGATCAATAACTCTTGATCGGACCTTTTAGAGAGAGGTAAAGGAAACTGGCTCTGACGCCAGAACAGGTGGGAATAAAAACCAATAAAGGCAGCTGTTTGAAATGAGGAACTACAGGATTGTGAATAGGAACTTATAACGGCAACCTGTTTGAAATGACTTTAACTATTGCTTAAGAGTTAAAATATCTTCAAGTGAAAATGGGGTGAATAACCAATCATTGAGCGTATGTTAAGATACAGGTGCAAAATTTATACATCCAATTATTGATGACCAAAAATTTTGAAAATTTGACTTTTTTTATCAATCTTACTTAATTTTTTATAGGAAGACGTCAAGAAGGCATTGCAAACACTGAGATCAGCACTTATAATCAAACATCCTCAATTTCAAAGTGACCAAATGCAGGTGGCCGTTAAGTTTTCTGTAATAAATATTCCAAAAACCATTTTTCTTTACACTCATTTCCAACTGTAGGATGCTCATGAATTTCTGATCACTTTTTGCAACACTCTGAGTGAAGAGGGTCTAAATTTTCAAAAGAAAATAAAGGTGCTTCAATGTTTTTTTAAAAACAAAAATTGTGGTCAACCCTTATTTAACAAAGCACTCTCCAAATTCTATCATATTTAAGGAATGCTCTTTGTTTGATCCAATCTTAAAACATTTTGGATTCAAAATTGAGGAAACAAGGACCTGTCGATTTTGTTCTCACGTAAGTTAGTCTTCGAATTAAAATATATTAGCTCAATTTTACATTTGCTCAAAAGCTAAGACTAGTCTTCCTTTAACTTTTCAGACCACTGTTTCTGCCACCTCAGACTTTATATTGGTAGTTATGATTAAACCTTTCAACCCTTAAAGTTTATTTTTTCATTGAATTTTTGGTAACACTTTGCAGAAATTGTCACCACCCTCGAGAGCAACGGGTTTTCGGTTGGAGCGTGCTAACAACATGGTGTCTATGATAAAGAGATCGATGTCCACAGTTCATGAAATAGATTGTGTAAAATGCAAAACAAAAGGAGAGGTCACTGTTCACACAATAACTGAGAAGCTCAAGAAGTTCCCAAAATACTTCATTTTCTATTTGCCGAGAACTAGATTTGTTGAAAGTAGTATTTTTGAGCGGTAAAATTTTTTTGCAAGTTATATTAATTTTACTTTTCGTTATTTGTTTAAATTTTATTGAAGATTTGAAAAGAACCGTGAAGAGGTATTGATTCCGGAAATTCTCAATCTTGGTGAATTTGCATCGGTTGAACTTGAACGAGATGTTCATGTCCATAAAAGCGGTAACTTCACAACCCTCCGATTTTTGTAATTATCGAGAAATTATGATTATAAACTCACACACTTTATCCAGATTGGGTATTTGAAGACCAAAATGCTAAAAAACCTCTAAAGCGTCGTATGGATTCTTCCAAAGATGGACCAGAGCTCTGCTCACCGCCAAAAAAGAGATGCTTATCTGAGGCCTCAAAAACAAACTTATCATTTTCGATTGCTACGGGAGAGCCAGGATTTGTGGAATCGAGCTTAGATCTAAAATGTCAAAAAGATTTTTCTCAGTCAGGAGCGATGGATATTTCTTTTAATCTTGGCCGACCTCATTCAGATTCATCCTTCGTCAAATTTAATTCGAAGTAAGGTTTACGACTTAAAAAAGTATTTTAAGCTTATTTTTTACATAAATAAACTTATTGGTCGATGTTTCAGGCCATTTCTGGGCACCAAGTCAAACACATCATTTGACAAATTTAGTTTCACGGTCAACAGAAATGAAGATACCAAAACAAAAATCATCCAGCGGGAAAATTCAGACGTCGGGTCGCTTTCGGAGGCCGATCAGATTGAGCTTGCACTAAAAAACAGTGTCAAAGATACAGACGAAATTCCTGTCTTCTGTGATGAAAGCCTGAAGGATTGCACCAGCATGAATTTTCAAAACGGCACTACAGGATCTCCAAGCGGCGGAAAAAAGGTGACTTCTTTGAAGGTGATTTATACCTAATGAATATAGATGGATTTTTATGAAAATATAGTGAAACATTCATTTGATTTTTCTTTTAGAATTCAGCTATGGAGCCTCAAAATTATCGGCTCACAGGAGTGGTAAGTCATTTAGGAACAACGGCCAATGTGGATACTGGTCATTATGTTGCCGATGTTTTCAGGTAATATTGAGCTCTGTTCAATAACCTATTTCATTTGAAAGCTCACATGAACCCTTTCATTTCAGTCACAGCTCTAAAAGATGGTATCGCTATGACGACATGAAAGTAACCCCACTCACTTTGAAGCAAGTCATCGAACAAAACTCTAAAGACGGATATATTTTTATATATCAAATTGTTAACTAATATGAAGTGCAATATAAGTTACGAAATTTCTCTGATCTGCTTTCCCAAATTTTCTCTCGAAATGAGTATCATTCAGTCAGCCTTAAATCAAAAACCCAACAGTAAATTTCAAAACCCTTAGCCTGCTCCTTTATTAGCCCTGGACTTGTATAAAATCAATAATTTTTTATGTTTTTTTTGCTTGACTTTTACACTTAACCTCACACGACTAAAACTATCTGACAAAAAAAGGTTTAGAAATTTTAACAAAGTGTTAATGAACGGACCAACTTTACAGAGGAGAAAATATTTGAGTTTCATAAATAATATTTCGAAACACAGGTATAAAATTGATCATGGAAAATTACCTTTTTCTAGGCTAGAAACAGAAAGGATTTTAAAATTTTGAATATTACTACTAAGAAGAAAACGCAAAAAACACTTGTGAAGGAAAATTTTTGGTAGTTGAAAAAAAAATTTTGCTGTAAGTTTTTTCAACAGTTGATCTCAGACTTTTCGAATCACGAGAATGAAAAGTAAAGGATTTGATGCTGAAAGACATATTTCGAATCAAATCTATCCCAGCCATTCAAATGGAGAAAAAAGTTTGTGGATTGGATTATGGACCTTTGCTGTATTTTATTCGATTTACTGCGTCAGCCCAGCTTCAGAGGGTAAAAGTCTGCATGACCATTTGTCAAAATCAATTTTAAACTGCATAAAATTCCTCATTTCAGCTTATTACAGTTTTCTTGACAGCACTTTGGTTAGCAATGGATGGTTTAATGGACGTCTGAAAGACAACTCTGATCATGAATGGACACTTCTATCCGGATTCCATATAAAATTATTGCCTTGGATGTTGGCTCATTTTGCAGTTGGTCAAAGTATCAGAAAGTTTAGAAAAGAAGTCAGTGCAATTAAGATTCATTGGAATCCATTTTTTTATTAATTCATTGATTAATAATTTTAGTGGCTCGTTTACTTTTGGGGCTGCTTCTCGTCTCTTTTCTTAGTAAACCTTCTAGGATTCTCAAGTTTTCTCTTTGTTCTGGTCCAACCAATTTTCTTATTCTCCATACATTTACTTGGGTCCTCTGGCATCGTCTGGGGACTTTCCTTGACATTCCTTCTCAGCTGGACTCGTGGCCCTTATGGTGAAATCAAGAGGATTCTTGTTGGTCCGGACAATACTTTTCATGATTATCTTCTTGCAGTTTTTTGGTGGGTTGGATTCTTTAAATGTATTTTTTGTTCAAATGGTCAAATCAGTTGTTTTTAGCCATTGGATAAATTCAAGATGTGTCAGCTTCTGTCTGGATAATATTCGAAAAGATGTGCCAGAAAATCCTTCCATTTTGGACAATTTTATGCATCTTCTTTCTTTCTGCTTTTACATTCCATTATCCATTGGAGGACCTTTGATCAATTACACTGACTTTTTGAAAGGGGTAAATCAATTAATAATTATCATATAAGAATTATCAAAGAAAAAGCTTTTGTCATTTAAAAAAAAAATAGGTAAAGTCAGAGTATCAACCTTGGACCTGCCAGAGGTCATGCTCATTTATTGGTGAGACAGTTGTTAATTAATTAAAAAAAAATTCTCCTCTTTTATAATTTCAATAGGTTTGATATTGAGGTACATGATGTGGCACTTGATAGGGGAGGTGACCCTCCATTATCTCTACTTTAATGCCTTGCATAAAAACTACTTGATTTTGAACGTGAGTAAGAGGGAGTTTGGCGTTGGATCTTCTTTACAAATGAGTGCAATTTTAGATTATGGATCTTTGGACCCTCTCTGGAACAGGATATAGCATGGGACAATTTTTCCACCTGAAATACGTCATATTTTATGGATACCCCAGGGCTTTCGTCAATGCAGATGGGATTGAGGCTCGTGACCATCCAAAGTGTATATCAAGGATACACTTGTATTCAGACATGTGGAGGTACTTTGACACTGGACTCTATAAATTCATGGTCAGGTTAGGGTTCTATCTCTGGGTTCATTTTTTTACCTACCCGTACAGATAGAGTCTCTTAAGGTATGTTTATGGTCCCTCTCTGATCTTCAACAACTCAACCCTATCCAAGTTGTTTGGATCAACTGTGTCGTTTTCCTATGTCTACATTTGGCATGGAACCTACCCGAACGTCCTCATCTGGTCAGCTTTAAACTATCTGGGGATTGTAGCAGAAACTTTGGGCAGAGTGGTTGGAAAAAATGAGACATATGCAAAAATTGAAGTAAAATGTTTTGCATTATCAAAATAGCTCGAAAAAAATGATTCACTATTTTCAGAATGCTTGCTTGAGTCCTCAGGGTGTTAGGAGGTTCCACTGTGCAATCACTGCCCCACTTTATCTGATGTCAATTCTGTCGAACTTTTACTTTTTCATGGGAACCGAGGTTGGACACTATTTCGTCAAGAGGGCTTTCTTTTCTTGGCCATTCGGAACCCCAACCATTCTTTTTTTCATGTATTGTGCAGCACAAACATCCATTGAGGTCAAAAACTTTGATCTGAAACGAAGGGCTGAGGGATTTGCTAAAAGAAAAGAAATTTGATTGTAAAATTCTAAAATATGTGGCTCCAGGACTGAATAGAAATTTTGAAAATCAAATAAGATATATTTCTTTGTTTGTACGAAAATATCCTCATCATAAATACATTTTTAGTGGTGTTGAAAAACCAAATATTTCTTCGAAGACATTTGACTTGGTCTTCTAAAAGTTAGAAAAAATTAAACAGGGAGGAGAATTTTTCAGTTTAACCAATGGTCGTGTTAAATGTTCCTTTTGCACGTTCAGCCAGAGCACGCTTCTGAGCCATCCGGATGTTTTTCAGTCTGATCAAGAAGCCTTTCATGTTATGATATTTTCTTTGCATCACATGGAAATCTCTTCTGGACAATTTGTACCGTTTTTGGATTCTTAAAAAATGCTTTCTTGACTGCTTGAGTTGCTCGGTAAGCTTTTCTTTTTCTGCCGTTATCAGTTTTACACGTCTGGAAAGGCTCATGAGATCGGCACAGTAGTTGTGGTCAAGCTCGACATCTTTGACATTCCCAAAGACAAGTGGCAAGGCAACACGAGGTTTGCAAGCATGTGCTCTGCAATTAAAAACAGATATCCTTCAACTTCCTTTGTTATCTTATGCTTGCAATAAACCCAGATATTTAACTAACTTTCCTCGTGAGAATACGTAAAGAAATATAGTTACAAGGACCTGACATTGTCCTCAATGGAAAGCTTTTTGAGCTTTTTCTTCATAGACTTTCGTCTCGGTGTGTAATCAAAAACGGTTGGCACAGCATCTTTTTTCAGACGTATTCTGATTCCAAATTCTGTGCTTGGCTCGAAACAGTGGGTTGGAAAGTGTTTTGAGCAGAGACAAGACTTCTCAGAGGGAGACCAGTTTTCACGTCTCACCTTTGATTCCCATAAAGTTCGTCTATCAGGATCTTTGGGAAATCTACATAGAAAGCAGTACACGATTAGTAGGGGTTTAAAAAGACAAAGAGGATCAAAACATTTTCATTCAATTCAATTGTAAAAGCAGCATATTTTCTAACCCAAAGGATCAAAACCCCAAGTATATTACGAGCAGTTACCTATGGAACGAGATGCTTGGATCCATCTTGGGGTCACCTTTCCTATTTTTGCAATTGTATGCAACACAGTAAACCATTGTGAGGAAAAAATCTAACACTTAACGTAAACGAATAAATTTAGAAAAATTACAATTACAAAGGATTCATCAACAGCTGACTTTTTAAGTTGTTCAGATTCAGTCGGAGTTTGTTGATTTTTGTCGCTTTCAATGGATCGCCAAACAACGCGCATTCATCCATTAGTGGGAATGAAAAACCCAAGCCTTGCCATTAGTGAAACACAATGCTTTTTGTATCCTTTTCAAAAAAACTTC
>Ga0194133_10002836_pt1 | contig 25777 bp, 23 predicted proteins | sample TA2KigOf40mmetaG_FD_155448 | JGI IMG/M metagenome (GOLD analysis project Ga0194133, IMG submission 155448) | Freshwater microbial communities from Lake Tanganyika, Tanzania - TA2015055 Kigoma Offshore 40m | ecosystem: Environmental > Aquatic > Freshwater > Lake | place: Tanzania: Lake... | reverse complement strand
ACTGGGTCGAGGCAATCCGGTATCTCAATATGACGCAACTCTCAGACCACAGAAAGGAGCAGTTGAGAAAACTCGAACAAGCCGCCTGACGGCGGTGGGACTCTACATTACTGGATGCAAAGGAGGGGCACATCCCCTCCTCTGCACTCCTCCCCTAAAAGCCCAGAAAGGCAGCATTGGCCAAATTCGTAATTGCAGAACTTGACATACACAACTCTTTCCCGACCGATCTGCGACCCCAAGGCCGCACTCGCACCCATCCATTCCCGGCGTGTCACCATTTGCTGTACCCCTTCATGGCCTCCATTCTTTCTGTTTTGGAAGCCGAAAGCCAGGGAAATTCAAGATGAGATGAGCAATTGGTCAAGCGCTAGCCTCCTCAACAATCCCACATGACTAGCAACATCCCCTCAACGGTTGAAAGGAAGTTCGTTGATCCAGTGGAAGCCCCGAGTCAACAGCAGGCTCTTCGATTTCGCGTCCTGCCGTAGGATCACCTTGAACTCTCCAATCTCCAACTGCAAGGTCCCCGCCGAGGGATGCGTGTACTTGTAGACTTCCGGAAGAGCCGATCCAAAGGGCTTCAACTCGAGGGTCCCCGCCTTCGCATCATGACGTAAGCCAAAGCGAATGAGCTCTCCTGTTTCAAGCACCACGGCCATCATTCTGTCGCCCGTGATCCCCACCCGCACCCATCGCTTCAAATTGGGCTTGCCTTCATAAGGATCCACACTATAAAAACCATGGAAAGGCGATGCCTCAACAACTGCCCGCTCGGCCTTCCAAAACCTATAACTATAGATCGGCCCCGCAACCATAACCGAGCCGAGAATGAAGCACTTCAACGCCAACGCCAATCGCGGCCACCATTTGCCAGCAAGGCGCAACCGCATGTCCGGCGGGGGAACCGTCGGAATCCTCAAAACGAAAAACGAAAACAGCCTTGGCAGTTGCGGAAAGATCAACAGACAGCTTAAGAAGAACAGATGTGTCGAGGACAGTTTCACCGGAATGTCGTAGCAATAATTCAACGCCATGATCTGGATCGAGGCCGCTGCAGCCCCGAATGCACCCACCAAAGCCGTTGCAGGAAACAGCAGCAACAACCCCACCAGCACTTCCACAGCGCCCAGAAACATCTGATACGGAGTGCTTGCTGCGATCATGGTCCAGACCAATCCCATCGGCGACGAATCCGCATAGCTCCTCAACAGATTCGCAGGCCCGGGGTGCCCAAACTGCATCGGGATCAACTTCGCCCAACCGTAGCCAAGCATCGTGAGTCCCAATCGATAACGGATCAAAAGATGCACCACCGCACCTGTCCAGTACGGCAATCCCCACCTCCACGCTAGCGACACAACAAGAGCCATAAGCAAAGTGAAGGCCACCTCCACATAGTTATAGGTGGTGTCTCCACTGCCTGCGGGGAAGTACTTGATCGATACTCCAAGAGTCTGCAACGCAAGCCACGGATAGAATTTGTGTCCAATTACGGCCGGTAGCGGAAACAAATAAAGCAAGGTGTAAGCCCACAAAAACCGCGTCCACCACCCCACGCGGGCACGAACTTCTTCCTTTCGCTCCGGCACCGCAATACTCTCGTCGGCATCCAGAAACCGCCCCGCCAACTCCGCCGTCGGCACCCGGCAACTTTCACTTCTCCCGAACCACCCATACCTGTTCCTGGCAATCCAGCCATACACGGCATCCCGCAGAAGCCCCGGCATCACCCGTCCCAAAACAGCAATCCGGTACGGCCATCCCAACCGAGCAGCAATCCGCACAGCGGCCTCAGATCTCGTGTGCACTCCCTCCTTATCCACCAGCACCACGCTATCCGGCAATTCCCCCACACCCTGCAACACCTCCCGCGCCGCCTCCGACTGCAACGACGCGAACCGAAACACACCCTTGGGATCCCGATCGATCACCCACTGCACAGCCGCATGGCACAAATTACAAACCCCATCAAACAGAATCACCGGCTGCGTCAAGTTACTCATGTTCCATTGAGGTTAATACAGGCCGCGACAACGTTGTACTGTGAGGATATGCGGCTCTGGTTCCCCCTTCTCCTCATCGCCTTCTCAGCCACAGCGCAGCAAACCGTTGAGGTCAAACTCGACGCTGCTGCCAATTGGCTCAACACCGGCGTCAAACTCGACCGCGGCGATCGCTACTCGATCGAAGTCTCCGGCGAAATCACGCTGCGCGGCAGCCGCAACGAAGACCAACCCACCGGCCCCACCGGCCCCACCGGCCCCACCGGCCTCGCCCGCGGCTTTCGCGATCTCCTCCGCAGCCTCCCTGTTAACACCGCCGGCCGCGGTGCAGTCATCGGCAAAATCGGCGACCGTGAAACCTCTCAGCCCTTCGTCGTCGGTATCGCTCGCGACGGCGAAGTCGCTCTCGGCGGCAACCTCTTCCTCGGCGTCAACCTTGCTTCGAATGACCGCGGCGAAGGAAATTTCCGCGCCAAGATCCGCATCACAAAGGCCCCAGTTCAACTCACCAAACAGAAAGCCGCTCCTGTCGTCGAACTCACCCAAGCCCAGCTCGATAGCCTCCCCACCCGCGTCGTCGACGCCGAAGGTACAGAAGGCGACCGCGTCAATTTCATCGTCGTCGGCAACGAAGCCGCCGTCACTGGCGCACTCAAATCGGCCGGCTGGGTCCAGGTCGACCGCAGCGTCAAATCTTCGGTCATAAACGCCATCCTCATCAGCATGTCCAAGCAGGCCTACCTCACCATCCCCATGAGCGAACTCCTCATGTTTGACCGCCCGCAGGACTACGGCTTCGCCCACGCCGTCCCCTTCGTCGTCGTCGCCCAACGCCACCACTTCCGCATCTGGAAGGCCCCGTTTCAGGTCAACGGAGTTGATGTCTGGGTCGGCGCTGGCACGCATGACATCGGCTTAGAGAAAGACCAGCGCAACGGCAAGATCACCCACAAGATCGACCCCGAGACCGACAAAGAACGCGACTACATCGGCCAAACCCTCGAAGAAAGCGGGCTCGTCGTCAAGAAGACGTACATGACCCACAAGAACCCCGTCAAAGAAGCCAAAACCGCCCACGGCGGCGAATTCCGCTCCGACGGACGGACCCTCCTCGTTTACCTCGAGCAGAAGCGCAACGAAGACGCAGTTCGCTTTTCAAACCTCTTCTGCAGCGTTCTTAAGGTCAACCCCGACGGCGGCGAATGGGGCCCCTGCACCGAATACATCGAAACTCCAGCCGAAGCTGAAGTAGATCTCAAGCCCATCTCCAAAGACTTCCGCGTCGTCGTAGTCCCCGGCATCTTCTCCAGCTGTGCCTCCGATGCTCCCGCCTTCGATAAGGGTCGCGCCATTCTCAAACAGAAGTACGGCCTCGATGCCGAACTCCTCGGTGTTCCCAACAATTCCAGTGAAGACAACGGCAAAGCTATCGCCAAATATCTGCGCGAACGCTGGTCCAAAGACAAACGCAAATTCCTGCTCGTTGGCTACTCCAAGGGCACACCCGACATTCAAACCGCTCTTGCCACTGAACCCGATATCCGTCCGATGATCGCCGCATTCGTCAGCATCGCCGGAGCCAGCGGAGGCTCGCCTGTTGCGGATGCCCTACCGGAACGGCTCAGCGGCATGCTCGGCAAGGTCAACGGCAAAGGCGGTTGCGAGGGCGACCTAAGTGACGGCTTCAAGAGCCTCTCCGTCGAGCGTCGCCGCATGTTCCTCAGCCAATACCCGCGCCCCTTCGTTCCCACTTTCTCCATCCCTGCGGTAGCCGATGCCGACAAGGTCTCGAAAGCCATGGTCCAAAGCTGGACCATCATGAACGGCTTCTCTTCTCGCAACGACGCCCAGCTCACGGAACAGGACGCGATCGTTCCTGGCTCCATGGTCATCGGAGCCGCTCGCAGCGATCACTTCGCGCTCGCTCTCCCCCTTGAAGCAATGAAAGGCGGGGCGCTTAAAACCATGCTCGACAAAAACAACTACCCACGAGCCGCCTTGCTCGAGAGCGTCGTACGTTTCGCGCTGGAAACAATCAAGGCGCCGGTTGCGCAACCGGCGCCAGAGAAACCAAAATCAATTTTTCAGCCTTAGGCTGTGATCAGTGATGCTGCACCCAGACTGCTGGTGTGCTTCGACAGCCGCGTTCGCAATTCCAACCGTGCCCGCAGCAATCGGCTCTTGGCCGCTGCTACGCTGATACCGAGTTGATCCGCGACTTGTTCCATCGGCAGTTGTTGCACATCCCGCAACACAAACACATTGCGAAGTAGTGGGGGAATGCGGTCGATCTCAGCCTGCACCACGCCAGCAACTTCCTTCTTACCGAGTGTTTGTTCCGGAGTCGGCGTTTCATCTGGCAATTCCAGAGTCACTACCTCATCGCCCACCTGCGTGTCGTCAATATAGAACAGCTTCGCGCGCTTGGCCTGTCGCAACCGCATCAGGCACTGATTCACGACGATCCTGGTTAGCCAGGTTGAAAACTTTGCCTCACGATTAAATTGTGCGAGGTGTTCAAAAGCCTTCCAGCAGGCATTTTGAACTTCATCTTCAGCGTCAGATTTGTCCCTTAAGATCGACAAGGCGAGCTTAAGACAAGTGTTATAGTGGCGCTCAACCAGTTCTGCGAAGGCTTGGTCATTTCCAGCCTGTGCCATGTCAACCAAAGATTCATCGAGGATGCCTACAAAAGCTTGCCGACGATTTTGAATCATGTTAAAGTCCTTACAGGATCAAATATTAAGCTACATGAATGAGTCTAGCAGCAGCTCCCAGTTCACGCAAGAAAATACTGAAAGCAATTATAGCTTACCGCAAATCCCAGCCATTTCAATGAACGAAAGTAAAGATAATTTTAAATCTGCTGAAAATTCTGATGCGACGATCCGCCGTGTCCTTTCGTCTTACGATCTTGGCAACAAACTCCGTCAACTCAGACTGAAAAAGAAAATAGCCTTAGTGGATCTCGGCAAGCACACCGGTCTTTCGGCGTCGATGATTTCCCAGTTGGAAAACGGCAAATTGGTCCCGACTCTCCCTACTCTTGCCAGAATTGCCATGGTTTTCGACGTCGGTTTGGACTATTTCTTCACCGACAAGCGCCGAAAGCGACTTTTCAGTATTGTCCGTAAGGATGAACGCATGCAGTTCCCCGAGCGGACCGACTCGCCAACCCCTGGCTACTTCTTCGAATGCCTCGCCTTCAGCGCCCAGGATAAGAGTCTACAGGCCTACCTCGCTGAGTTTCCCCTGCGCAGCCCCAATGAAGCCACAGAACATATGCACGAAGGTGCAGAGTTCTTCCACGTCATCGAGGGCTCCGTCGCCATCCGTTATCAGGATGAAGAGTACATGATGGAGACCGGTGATAGCGTTTATTTCGACTCCTCCGCTCCTCATTCCTATCGCGGAGTCGGCACTCAAACCGCCAAAGCCATCGTCATCACTACTCCGCCGCGAGTCTAAATGCGGCCCGGCTGGATTACCTTCGGCTTGCTCCTCGCAAGCAATTGCTTTATGACCGTGGCTTGGTACGGCCACCTAAAATATAAGGGCAAGCCTCTTTGGCTGGTCATTCTCGTTTCTTGGGCCATCGCTTTTTTCGAATACTGCCTCATGGTCCCCGCCAACCGCATCGGCTCTCAAACGATGTCCGGCTACCAGCTTAAGATCCTTCAAGAAGCAACCACCCTGGTCGTCTTTATCGGTTTTGCCTGGCTTTACCTGGGCGAACGCCTCCGCTGGAACTACTCCCTTGCCATGCTCCTGATCCTCGGAGCCGTTGCCCTCACATTTGTCCCCGCAGATTCCTAATTCTCCCCTGCACTCTTGCCGATAGTTCCCTTGTGAAACCGCTCGCCATCTTTCTCACACTGCTCTTCGCAGCCTTACTCACCCCAGAGCCGGTCTTTGCAAAAAAGAAACCTGCAGTCGCCCGCCCCGCCAGCAAGCCCCCCGTCCACAAGAAGTTTGACAACCGCAAGAAGAAATCCACCCTCAAGTTCGGCCGCCCCAAAGCGTTCTAAATAAGCAAAAGCGGCCCCAAAAAAGGCCGCTCACACTCACAAATGTTTTTTAGATGGGGTGCCCAACGGGACTTGAACCCGTGACATCCGGAATCACAATCCGGCGCTCTACCGACTGAGCTATGGGCACCGCAAGCTACTTGTAACAGCTTACCAAATCACTGCCGCTCCATACCGGCCTTCTTCCACATCTCATCCACGCGCTTCTTCACATCGGGGTCCATCGTGATCACCGGTGGCCACGGCCTTGTAAATCCTTCACCCGGCCACTTCTTCGTGCCATCAATTCCCATCTTTGATCCATAATTCGGCAACCGGCTCGCGTGGTCCAGTGAATCAATCGGCCCCATCACAAACTCGGTGTCCCGTTGCGGATCGATATTGTTGAACACCTTCCACGCCACCTCCGAGTAATTCCTCACATCCACATCCTCGTCCACCACCACAATGCACTTGGTGAACATCGCCTGCCCGAGCCCCCAGATCGCATGCATTACCTTCCGCGCATGCCCCGGGTAAGCCTTCCGAATGCTCACCAGCATCAGGTTGTGAAACACACCTTCCGCCGGCAGCGCCATATCCACCACCTCGGGAATCTGCATCCGCAGCAGCGGCATAAAGATCCTCTCGATCGCCTTCCCCATCCAGTAGTCTTCCATTGGCGGCGGGCCCACAATCGTCGCCGTATAGATCGGCTTCTTCCTCCGCGTAATCGCCGTCAAGTGAAACACAGGATAGTCGTCTTCGAGCGAATAGTAGCCTGTGTGATCTCCAAACGGCCCTTCCGTCCGCAACTCACCCAACTCCACATAACCCTCGAGAACAATCTCGGCCTGCGCCGGTACTTCCAGGTCCACCGTCTCGCACTTCACCATCTCCACGGGCTTCGAGCGAATAAACCCGGCGATCATCATTTCATCGAGCTCAGGCGGCAACGGCAGAATCGCCGAATACAACGTCGCCGGATCCGCACCGATCGCCACGGCCACCTCCATCCGCTTCTGCTTACCTTCGGCCAGCAGTTTACGGTAATGATCCGCCCCCTGCTTGTGCAACTGCCAGTGCATCCCCGTCGTCTTCGAGTCATACACCTGCATCCGGTACATGCCGCAATTCCGCTTGCCCGTCTTCGGGTTCTTCGAGAAGACCAGCGGCAGCGTAATGTAACGCCCACCGTCCTCAGGCCAGCAATGCAGAATCGGAAAATCGTCGAGCGAGAAGTTGTCCTTCTGGATCACTTCCTTGCAGGGCCCACTCGATACCTCTTTCGGAAAGAAGTTCCCCATCTCCGCGAGCTTCGGCAACATTTTCAATTTGCCCATCAGCCCTGTCGGCATCTTCATCCCCAGATATTCTGTAATGCGATCCGCGATCTCATCGAGCGAGTTCACCCCCAAGGCAATCTCCATTCGTCGGTCGCTTGAAAACAAATTGATCGCCAGCGGCACATTCGAACCCTTCGGTTTCTCGAACAGCAACGCCGGCCCACCCGACTTCACGGCACGATCCGCAAACTCCGTAATCTCAAGACGCGGGTCCACTTCAAAGGGAATCCGCTTTAGTTCGCCCGCCTTTTCGAGGGCGGTTATGAATTCAGATAAATCCTGATAAGACATCTCCTTTTATTATGGAAGGGTGACGAAGAGAACTGCACTCGTAACCGGCGCAAGCCGTGGAATTGGTCTGGCCTGCGCCAAGTCGCTCGCCGCCGCTGGACACAAAGTCGTGCTGGCCGCACGCAATCTCGACAAGCTCGAACACGCCGCCGTCGCCATCCGCGCCGAGGGTGGCGAGGCCCTGGTCCAACCCATCGATCTTGCCAGCCCCGAATCGATTCAGGAATCGATCAAACAGGCCATCGCCGCTGCGGGACCCATCCACATTCTGGTCAACAACGCTGGCGTCACCAAGGACGGCCTCTCGATGCGCATGAAGCTCGAAGACTTCACGAGCGTCATTCAGACCAACCTCACTGGAGCCTTCCTCGCCGCCCAGGGCGTCATGCCCGGCATGATGAAAGAGCGCTGGGGCCGCATCATCAATATCGCGAGCGTCGTCGGCGAAATGGGCAACGCAGGGCAGGCTAACTATGTCTCGTCAAAAGCGGGCCTCATCGGCCTCACAAAGACGCTCGCCCAGGAACTCGCCTCCCGCGGCATCACCGTCAACGCCATCACCCCCGGCTTTATCGAGACCGACATGACTGCAGTGCTCACCGACGAAGTCAAAGAGAAGATGCTCAACGTGATCCCGCTCAAGCGCTTCGGCAAAGCCGAAGACATCGCGGCATCTGTCGCCTTCCTCGCAAGCGAAGGCGCTGGCTACATCACCGGCCACGTCCTCCGCGTCAACGGCGGCATGTATCTGTAAGCGTCCCGCGATTCCCCTGATGGAACAGAACGAGTGGGGCTAAACCCGCCCCACCTTCCCGCCCCACAATTCCGGAATCATCGTCTCCCCACCCACAATCGTCGGCCTCTCTGCGCGCCCATTGTGCATATACGTTAGCCGCTTGTGATCGAGCCCCATCAACCACAAGATCGACGCATGAATATCATGCACGTGCGAGGGCCGCTCCACCGCCCGCAGCCCAATCTCATCCGTCGTTCCAATCACCTGCCCGCCCTTCACACCTCCGCCCGCGAACCACATCGTGAACCCCCACGGGTTATGATCCCTTCCAGTCCCCTTTTCATTAAACGGCGTCCGGCCAAACTCTCCGCCCCACACAATCAGTGTCGAATCGAGCAAGGCCCGCCGCTTCAAATCCGTCAGCAACCCGGCAATCGGCTTATCTGACACCTTGCACCACTTCCCGTGATTGCCTTCCATGTCGGTATGCGCATCCCAGCCACTGCCCGAACCGCAGTACAACTCGACAAACCTCACACCCCGCTCCACCAGTCGCCGCGCCAACAAACAGTTCCGTCCAAACGTCTCCGTCGCCGGCTCATCCATCCCGTACAGCGCCTTGGTCTCTGCCGTTTCCTTCGACAGATCCACCGCCTCCGGCCCGGCCGCTTGCATCTTGTAGGCCAGCTCGTAGCTCCGCAGACGCGCATCCAGTTCGCTATCTTCCGTCTTGTCCGCACCCCATCGACGGTTCAGCTCAGCCAAGTAATCCATCTTGCCTAACTGGCGCGCCGCCGTCTGCCCCGGCGCAAGCCTCGTATTCAAGATCGGCGTCTCGCCCTGACGGAACAACGTCCCCTGCACCACCGCCGGCAAAAAACCCGAGCTCCAGTTCTTCGTGTTCCCCAGCGGATCCTTGTCATCGATCAACACCGTAAACGTCGGCAGATCCTTGTTCGCACTGCCGAGCCCGTACGTTACCCATGCGCCCATGCTCGGCCGCCCCGCCAGAATATCCCCGGTATTCATCTGGCAAACGCTGCCCACATGGTTCAATCCATCGGCCACGCAACTGCGCACCACAGCCATGTCATCCACATGCTGCGCGATATGCGGATACCAGTCGCTCACCCACGTCCCGCTCTGCCCATGCTGCCTCCACTTCCGGGGTGAACCCAGCAGTGCATTATTCCCCGTCCCCATCGCCGTAATCAGCTTGCCAAAACTCTTCGGCATCGGCTGTCCATGCATCTCATTCAACTTCGGCTTCGGGTCAAACAGATCGATATGGCTCGGGCCACCCTCCATGAACAGAAAGATCACCGACTTCGCCTTCGGCTCATGATGCGGCTTCGGGTCCCGCTCAGCCGCCAGCATCGACGAGAACGCCATCGCGCCCAAACCGTTTCCACCCTGTGCCAGAAACCGACGACGGCTGCTCAAGTTCATAAGTCCTCTAGTTGATATACAAAAACTCGTTTGACGCCAGCAAGGTGTGGCACAGATCCTCCAGCGCGCCCTCGGGCGTACCGGCGACCTTCTCCTGCTTCTTCAAGAAGGCAGCAGCACTCGCGATCTCCTCTGCATTCGGAACCCGCGAATACGCCATCCGCAGCGCCCGCTCGGCCTTCGCCGACACATCGAGTCCACGATCATTATCAACGCGCCGCGCCATGCCTCGTGCCCACTCATGGATCAGCTTGCCGTTCAACAACTCCAGTGCCTGATCCGGCGTCACCGTCGCTTGCCGCCGCGCACAGCTCTCATGCGTATCCGGGAAGTCAAAACTCTGGAACATCGGATACCGCAAGTTCCGCCGCACAAAGATGTAAACACTCCGCCGCAGGTTCTCATCCGATTCGGGCACCGCCTTCCAAAGCTGATACCCCTTCGGCAGCGAACCAGCCGGCAATGGCGGAAACACGCCCGGCCCACCCATCTTCGTGTTCAACATCCCGCTAGCCGCCAGCATCGAATCGCGAATCGATTCACCCTCGAGCCGCCGCCGCGAAAACTTCCACAGCAGCTTGTTCTCCGGATCCACCTTCGCCGCTTCCGCGCGCGAATCCGAACTCTGCTGATACGTCGCACTCATCAGAATCCGCTTATGCAGCTTCTTCAGGCTCCACCCATCTTCGCCAGTAAACTTCGCCGTCAACCAATCCAGCAATTCTTTGTGCGATGGCCGCTCGCCGATCACACCCATATCACTCGGCGTCCCGACAATTCCGCGTCCAAAGTGGTAGTGCCACACACGATTCACAATCACTCTTGTCGACAGCGGGTTCGATGCACTCGCAAGCCAGTTCGCCAACACTGCGCGCCGCCCGGTCGACTCTGCAGACACGTTCGCCGGCGCAACATCCTTCGCGTCGAGAATGCTCAAGAAACCCGGCTGCACTTCTTCCATTTGCCCATCCCATGCCCCGCCCCGCAGCACGAACGTCTTCGGAGCAACCCGCGAGGTATCCCGAATCGTCTGCGCCACATTCAGCGGTTCGGGCTTCACCCCATCAAACCCCTTCAGTTGCGTCTCAAGCTCCTTGTAGCGAGCCAGCGCCGACCCTTTGAGCTTCCCGCGCAGTTCGTTATCGGTGAACGTCACCTGCGACACCGACTGGTGATAAAGCACCCACTGCTCCGCGTTCCGCGCTTCCGGCTTCATCGTCAGGATTTCTTGAATATCCTCGGGATACCGGCTCAGCCTCTCGGCATAAAACGATTCCCTCGCTGGTTTCAGCAACGCCTGCATCTCCGTGCGAATCCCCTCGGTCGCACCCTCCCACTTCGCCAACTGCGCCGCATACTCCTTCTGCTTCTCCGCAGAATCGAGCAGCACCCCATCATGAATCCTCGTGTTCGCAAAGAAGCTCTGCAATCGGTAATAATCTTTGTGCAAGAGCGGATCAAATTTGTGATCATGGCACCGCGCGCAAGCCAGCGTCACACCCAAAAACGCATAGCCCACCGCATCCGTGATGTCATTCAACATCTCTTGCCGCCGCAGCCGGATATGAGCCGCGTTGTACTCATCCGGGAAATGCCGGTTGAACGAAACTCCAATCAGTGCCTCGTTGTTTCCCGGATACAACTCATCCCCGGCAATCTGTTCCCTCACAAACCGGTCATACGGCTTATCGTCATTGAAGCTCTTGATGACATAGTCCCGATACCGCCACACATGGGGCCGCGTATCATCCGCCTTGAACCCATCGCTATCCGCATACCGCGCCACATCGAGCCAATGCCGTCCCCAGCGTTCCCCATAGTGCGGTGAAGCCAGTAACCGGTCCACCACCTTTTCCCAGGCATTCGTTGACTTGTCCGCGACAAAATTCTGCATCTCTTCAACCGTCGGCGGCAACCCCGTCATATCGAGCGTCACCCGCCGCAGCAGCGTCACCCGCGACGCAGCCGGGCTGGGCGTCAAGCCCTTCGCTTGAAGCTTTTCGAGCACAAACGCATCAATCTCATTGCGCACCCAGCCCGTCACCGCTGGCACCATCACCTGCGCCACAGGCTGTATCGCCCACCACCGCTTTTGCACGGGCGTAAAGCTTCGGGATTCTTCTGCAGCGAGCAGCGCCACCAGCACCACGAGCGCAACAAGGACACGTGTTTTCACGACTCATTTTAATATAATTTTCATCCGGCGGATACGGTGGGCCTCGCTGTCGGCGACATAGAGGAACCCCTTCTTATCCACAAACACCCCATGCGGCCGGTTCATCTTGCACTCAAGCGGATCCCCATCCGGTCCGTCCCCTCGCACCCCGCTCCCCGCCACCTTGGTAATCTTGCCCGTCTTCAAGTCAAACCGCTGCACCGCATGCGCTTCCGTATCCGCGATGAATAACGTCCGCTTCGGTCCCGCCGCAATTCCCTTCGGTCCATTAAATCCCTTCGCCGCGAGCAAGTGATAAACCTGCTTGCCTGGATCGATCGAATACAACGCGTTCCCTGCCCGCTTGATCAAGTACAGCGTCCCATCCTTGGCCACCTCGATCGCGCGCGGCGCCAGCACGGGCGTCTCAAGCAGCTTCGCTCCTTCCTCCGGATCCTTCTTCTGTCCATTCCCCAGATAGGTCTCAATCACGCCGCTCTTCAAATCCAGCCGCCGCACTCGATCATTGCCGATATCGCAGATCAACAATCTCCCCTGCGGATCAAACGCAATGCTGTGCGGCTGGTTCAACATCGCTTTCGTCGCAAACCCACCATCCCCGCCAAACCCGGCCTTCCCCGTCCCCGCCACCGTCGTAATGATCCGCGTCTTTCTTGCCACACGTCGAATCACATGCGCCTTCATGTCCGCAAAAAACAGATTGCCCTGCTTGTCGAAGCGCACCTCATAAGGCTCATCGAGATCGGCCTCCGTCGCCACAACACCCTGGCCTGAGTTGCCCTTCTTCCCCGTCCCCGCAAACACCTCCGTCTTGCGTGTCTTCAGATCCATCCGCCTCACCACATGGCTATCGATGTCGCACCAATAGAGCGCACCATCCGGCCCGATCACGAGCCCATAGGGGTTGTTCACCTGCTGATCGCTCAGCCCTCGCGTCCCATCGCCAATCAAAGTCTCAATCGGATTCCGCGCCGACACCACCAGCGCGCACAACAACAGAAGATAGCGAACCATACATCCAAGTAACCACACATCCGCACCTGCGTCCAACCAGTCAAGAGAGGCACATATGAACCAAAAGCTCCTCGCCATCGCGCTGCTCACCGGCGGCACAGTCCTCGCTCAGTTCGGCGGCTACCGCAGTTCCGATCCCTTTGGCCGCCCACAACCAAGGCAATCCATCGACTCGATCCAGACCGATCTCTCCCGCATCGGCCAACGCGCCGCTTGGGATCGCTGGGCGGTCCGTCAGTTTTCTGAAGCTGTCGACAACCTCGAGCGCTTTCAGCTCAACGCAGCCCGTGGCCGCTTCGATCGCGGCCGCCTCGATCGCGCCATCAATAACCTCAACCGTCTCCTCACCGCCCCCGAGCTTCACCAGCGAGACAAGCAGCGCATCGCCTTCCATCGCGACCAGCTCCGCCAGGTCCGCGCACGCAACGGTTAGAATCGAGGGCATGCGTCCGCTCGCACTCTTCGCTCTCATCGCAGCTCATCTCAGCGCCCAGCCTCTGGTCGTCAAGCCAGGCGCTTCGCCCTCGCAACCTCCCGCCGATGCCATCATCCTCTTTGACGGCTCCGGCCTTAACGAGTGGACCAAGCCCGATGGCGCATCCACAGGCTGCACCATCGACAAAGACAAGTCGATGCTCTGCGTCACGGGAGCTAAAGACGCCGTCTCCAACACCAAACATCGCAACACCCAACTCCACATCGAATACAAGCTCCCCGCCATGCCCGATCAAAAGGGTCAGCTCAAAGGAAACTCGGGCGTCTTCCTAATGGATTGCTTCGAGCTCCAGGTCCTCGACTCGCTCAACAACCCGACTTACGCCGACGGCATCGCCGGCGCTCTCTACGGCTTCGCTCCGCCCAAGGTCAACGCGAGCAAGCCCGCGGAAGAATGGCAAACCTACGACGTCATCTTCACTGCCCCAACCTGCACCCAGAGCGGCGAACTCGACAAGCCCGCCCTCGCCACCGTTATGCACAACGGCATCCTCGTCCAGCACAACACGGTCATGCCCAAGAAAGGTGCTGGCTGCAAGCAGACCAGTCTTTGCGAACCTGGCCCGATCCGCCTCCAGGATCACTCCGGCTTCCCAAAAGCTCCCCGCACCGAAATGCGCTTCCGCAACATCTGGCTCAGAAACTGGAACTAATGCGGACGCTCCTCCTCTTACTCGCCGCCACGCTCGCGGCACAAGATCTCCGCGTTCTCTCCTACAACGTTCGCTATCCAGCCACCGGCGACGGAGCGAATCTCTGGTCCCTCCGCAAAGACCTCTTCATCGATTCCATCAAAGACGCAAACCCCGACCTCATCGGCACTCAGGAACTCTTCGAACTCCAGGGCAACTACATCGTCGAAAAGCTCCCCCAATACGCTTGGTTCGGCCTGTCGAGACGCGGCAACCACGAAGACGAACACATGGGCGTCTTCTACCGCAAAGACAAACTCAAGCTCATCGAATCGGGCAACTTCTGGCTTTCGCCCACACCAGAAGTCGTCATGTCTTCCGCCTGGGGTATGAGTCTCCCGCGCATGGTCACCTGGGGCCTGTTCGAACTCACCGCGACAAAGAAGCGTCTCTATTTCGTCAACACTCACTTTCCCCATCGCCGCGAAGACGAGGCGGCACGCCTCGAATGTGCCAAAGTCCTTCAGGCCTTTCTCGCCAAACTCCCCAAGACCATCCCCACGATCCTTACGGGCGACTTCAACACCGGCACCGCCTCGCAAACCTACCAGCTCCTCACACAATCTCTAACCGACGCCGCCCCCGCTAACTCCTTCGGCACCTTCCACGGCTTCACCGGCAAGCCCGGCGCAGACCGCATCGACTGGATCCTCCACACCGGCAAACTCAGCTTCAAGTCCGCCACCATCCTTACGATGAACGACGCGGGCCGCTACCCTTCCGACCACTTCCCGGTCGTGGCGGCATTTTCGGTGCGCTAACTTCGCGATACTGTCCCGGGCGCAATCCCAATAACGTCAGTTCCCCCATCCTCACCCGCAGCAACCGCAACGTCGGCAAGCCAACCGCCGCTGTCATCCGCCGCACCTGCCGGTTCCGCCCTTCCGTTAACGTCAACTCGATCCATGAAGTTGGGATCGTCGCGCGGTGTCGAATCGGCACGCTCCGCTCCGGCAACCCTTCCACATCCACATCACTCAACACCCGCACCACTGCCGGCCGCGTCACATAATCCTGCACCTTCACACCACTGCTCAACAACTCCAGCGCCTCCGCCCACACCTCCCCCTCCACCTGCGCCCAATACGTCCGCGGATGCTCAAACTTGGGGTCCGTATAGCGATGCTGCAGCTCACCATCGTCAGTCAACAGCATCAGTCCTTCGCTGTCCCAATCGAGGCGCCCCACCGGATACACGCGGGGCACCTTCACAAAATCGGCCAGTGTCTTATGCTTGCTGCCAGGCTCGGGTGTGAACTGGCTCAACACGCCATACGGCTTCCAGAACAACAGGTAACGAGACGCCACCCTAGCCCACAAACGCGCTGAGGTAGTTGCGGCTGATCATCAAACTCCGCTTCTGCGCTTCAAGGTCTCCCTCATAAGCCCGGTCTTCCACCTCGATCGCGAGCGGCCCGTCGTACACCTCAGCCAGCGTCCCGCAGAACTTGCCCCAATCCACATCGCCCATACCGGGCAGCTTCGGCGTATGGTATTCGTTCGGGTGCGCAAGCAAACCCACTTCGTTCAAGCGATCCCGATCGAGACGCGCATCCTTGGCGTGCATGTGATGCAAGCGGTCCTTAAACTCTCGCAACACCTTCACGTAATCCATCCCCTGCCACACAAAATGGCTCGGGTCAAAATTCAATCCAAAGTTCGACGTCGGCAGGTCGTTAAACATGCGCCGCCAGATCACCGGAGTTGTCGCCAGATTCTTCCCGCCCGGCCACTCATCTTTGGTAAACGACATCGGGCAATTTTCGATGCCGATCTTGATCCCATGATCATCCGCGTAATCAAGTAGCGGCTTCCAGGTCGCGAGAAACCGCGGCCAGTTATCGTCCACGCTCTTGGTCCAATCGCGCCCCACAAACGTGTTCACCACCGGGATCCCGATCAGCTTCGCCGCCGCGATCACAGCCTTGATGTGCTCGGTATAAACCTTCGCCTCAGCCGCATCGGGCGTCAAAGGATTCGGATAATAACCGAGGCCACTAATCGCGACACCCTTGGCAGCCGTCAGATCCTGCACTCGCTTCGCATCGTCGGCGGTGAATCCCACCACATCGATATGCGTCACACCGGCATAGCGGCGCTCCGCCTTACCCTTAGGCCAGCACATCACCTCCACACAGCGGAACTTCTCTTCCGCGGCAAAGGTCAAAACTTCTTCGAGTTCGAGGTCCGGCAAGATCGCCGATACAAATCCTAGTTGCAGCATGTTGTTTGTCATTCCATCAAATCACACCAGCGCGCCGAGCTAAAGCGATGCCACCCAGCGTCCCCGCCCTCGCTCCCGTCTGCGACAACTCGATACGCACGTCATCCACCGGGAACATCCTCACCCTTCGCCTCATCTCATCCCGCACCGGCTCAAACAACAAATCCCCCATTTGCGCCAGCCCTCCACCCAAACCCACCATCCGGGGATGCAGGATCGTCACCACATTGGCGACCCCAATCCCCAGATACCGCGCCGCCTTCTCAATCGCTGCTAGTACCGCCTCATCCCCACACTCGCTCATCACCTTCGGCGTCACGCGATTTAGATCCCCTTCAACCAATCGCAACAACCCCGGCGCTTGCCCCGTCAGAATCAAACGAACTCCCTCCGCAATCAACGCCGGCGCACTCGCTAGCACCTCAAGGCACCCATTCGACCCACATCCACACGACGCCCCATCCGGCAGGATCGACTGATGCCCCAACTCGCCACCTTCGAGCCGCAGTTTCCCATCCAAAACCAATCCACCCCCAATCCCCGTCCCCAAAGTAAAGAACGCAAAGTCCGCGCACTCGCGGCCATACCCGTAGTCCAGTTCACCCAGCGCCGCCATGCGGGCATCGTTCAACAGATACACCGCGCACCCCAGCCGCGCCCCAAGCATCAAACTCACCTTCACACCCCGCCACTGCGTCGGCAGATTCGGCAGAAACAACGTCTCGCCGCTCTTGGGATCGCAAAGCCCCGGCACCCCCATTCCTAATGCTTCCACTCCCTCTGGCGCCAACTCCTTCACCAACTCCGCAATGCGCTCCAACAGGCCCAAAGGCCCCAGATGGCCCTCCGTTGCTATCTGCCCTTCTCGAAGAATCGTCCCATCCGCCACCCCAATCGCCACCGCGATATTCGTCCCACCCAGATCCACACTCGCTAACGCCACGGCCGATCCTCCCCAAACCACTGCGGACAACTCAAGGCATAACCGTTTTGCCTTCGAAACGGATTTCGCTGGTCCTTCTTCATCCGGAATTCTTCACCCAGGCTATAGGGATCCGCTTCATACTTGGCCCGCGCACTCTGCTCCGCCCGCAGCGCCTGTTCAATCGCATCCGGATCATTGGCCCCAACGTAGCTAAACCGCTCTGGAGGCCAACCGATCGCACCGCGATGCAACCGCTCAAACCGTTCCCGCTTGAACTCCCAACTCACCACCGTCACATGCTCCGGCTCCCGCCCGATCACCTCATGAAACCGGCAAATCCCCAACAACAAATTCTCAAAACTGTCCCGCGCAAAATCCTCCAGATAGGCACGCGAAGCTACCCCATCCATCCCGAACCAATCATAGTGATCCGCCACCATCCAATAGCTCAAAGCTTCCGTCCGCGGCCCTGCCTCAACCCGCGTCGGTCCTCCTGAGAACATCAACATAGCTTCCGAATCGCGGTGCGCCTCTTCAACTGCCCGCCGGATATGCCCGATGAATTTCCTCGGTTCGCCCCTCTGAAAGTCCAGCAGAAACCAGCCTTCATCCCGCTCCACTTGCGCCAGATCCCGCACGATCGCGTGCCCGGCCACGACAATCAGATTCCGCACCGTGATCTCAGAATGCCTTCGCCAGGCGGAACGAATACGGATCCGCCCCAGCCTCGATGGTCCCGTCCGGCAACATGCGGATCATCGTCGGCGCAGCCCCTGAAGAGAAGCGCGATCGAAACTCCACACGATGCCCGCGATGCTTCAACGCCAGCGCCACCGGCCTTCCGATTCGCTCATCCACCAGCAGGCTCCCCGGATTCATCGCATGATTGTCGAAGCTCGACACAAGATGCCGCGATTGAAACCGCGGCGCGGCAACGGCCTGTTGCGCATCCATCCCAAACTCAGCCACATTCAAAAACATCTGCGCCAGGCTCTGATCCTGGTTGTCTCCGCCCGGCGTCGACATCACCATCGCCGGCTTGCCATCCTTCAAGATCAGCGACGGCGTCAGCGTCACGCGCGGCCGCTTGCCTGGCGCGACATCGTTCGGATGATTCCCGATCAAGTAAAAGCTCTGCGCCCGCTGCGTCAGCGGAATCCCGGTATCCGCCACAATCACGCTCGGCAGCGCCGCGCCACTGGGCGTCGCGGTAAACATGATCCCGTCCTTATCAATCGCATTCACGCAAGTCGTATCGCCATACATCAGCGCATCGTCGATATGCCGCCGTACCAGCTCTTCCTGCGAGGGATGCGTCCCATTGGCACCCTTCACTTTTCCCGGCCGAAACGCAAGGCTCGCCTCATCAGTGATCAACTTCAGCCGTTCCTTCGCATACTCCTTCGACAACAACTCCTCGGCCGGCACCTTCGTAAAGTTCGGATCCCCATAATAAGAATCCCGATCCGCATACACCAGCTTCATCGCCTCGGTCATGTTGTGAATGTATTCGTCGCTGCCAAAGCCCATCTTGGCGAGATTCATGTTCTCGACGAGATTCAGCAATTGGATCTTCGCCGGTCCCTGCGTATAGAACCCCGGCTTGTAAATCGAATAGTTCTTGTAGGTCCCCATCAACGGCGCCTCGGGCTTCAGCCGAAACGTCGACAAATCCTCAAACCGGATCAGCCCGCCATTGGCGCGCGAGAACGCATCAATCTTCCGCGCCACCTCACCGCGATAGAAGTAATCCCGCACTGCATCAATCGCAATCGTCCGTGGCTTCTTAAGCGCCGCCGCGCGTTGCTCCGCAGCAATCATCGCCCGCAGCGTCTTCGCTAGCGCTGGCTGCTTGAAAGTCTCTCCCGGCCGGGGCAGCCGCCCCTCCGGCATAAAGTACGCCTTCGACGTGGGCCACCGGTCAAAAAACGGCCGCGAATAGCGCACCACCGCGGCGCGCATATCATCCACAGTCATCTCGTCGGCTAATTCAACCGCCGGCCCGATCACCTGTTCGAAACTCAAAGTCCCAAACTCCCGCAAGGCCACCAGACCAGCCTCCACCATCCCGGGCACAATCGCCGGCAGCAATCCCGTCACGGGCAGGTACCGCGTCAACCCATTCGGCTCATTGGAATCCACCTCAAGCGGCTCCAGTTGATGCTTCTTGAAAAACTCCGGCGTCCCCAGCTTCGGCATCGTCCCGACGCCCGCGATCGAATGCACCTTGCCATCCTTGGTGCGAATCAGGATCGGTGCTTCCCCGCCAAATCCGAAATGCGAATATTCCGCCACTGCAGCCGCAAACATCGTTGCCACACCGGCGTCGACGGCGTTGCCGCCCATCTTGAAGATGCGCATCCCCGCATCCACTGCCGCCGTAGTGCCTCCCGCCACGGCACCATTGGTTCCGCGAACCGGTTCCTTCGGCAATAACGGATCATCAGGCATCCGCCGGACCGTCTGCTGCGCTTGCCCGCAGGAAAGAAGCAAGCCAAGTAAAGTAACAATTGCGATAGGCCGCCGCATGGCCCTGATTGTAGCGCCATTCATATAATGATGAGTTATGGATCAGGACGTAGAGAAGAAAGAAACGTTACCCGAAGATCTACCGATGCTCTTCTGCCCCGTCTGCAGCCTCAAGCTCGAACAGCGCAAGTGCAAGCTGTTCTGCAAGCAATGCGGCTACTACATGTCCTGCGCCGACTACTACTAAAGGAACCATGCAATGAAAATACCGGCTCTGCTTCTGGCCCTCTCGCTGGGAGCAAGCGAGATCCGTCTGTCTGAAGAAGGCCGCCGTTGGTGGGCCCATGTCGAGATGATGGCCAAGGACGAACTCAAGGGCCGCGACATTGGCAGCGAGGGTTACGAGACCGCCGCCAAATACGTCGCCGCTGAATACGAGAAGGTCGGTCTCATCCCCGGCGCTTCCTCTTCCAGCTACATGCAGAAGGTCCGCTTCGTTCAGCGCCGCATCGACGAATCCAAATCTTCCCTCGCCCTCGTCTCTGGCGCCACGCGCACAGACCTCACCCTCGGCACCCACGCCAACATCAACATCCGCACGACGCCTACCCCAAAGCTCAAAGCCCAGATGGTCTTCGTTGGCTACGGCACACAAATCCCTGAGGCCAACTACGACGACCTCAAAGGCCTTGACCTCAAGGGCAAAATCGCCGTCTACATTTCCGGCCAGCCCTCCGGCATCGCCGGTCCTCTCGTCAGCCACTACCAGTCCGCCGGAGAACGCACCAAAGCACTCATCGCAGCGGGCGCGGTCGGAACCGCTGTCATCAACAACCCACGCACCAGCGACATCCCCTGGCAGCGCGTCGCCCAGGCGCGCCTCACCCCCAGCATGTCCATTGACGAAAAGGTCGGCGGCAAGGATGACCTCAAGCTCGCCATCACCATCAACCCCGCCCATGCCAACATGTTTCTCGCCGGCAGCGGCCACACCATCGAGGAGATCTTCGAGCTCGCGAATCAAAAGAAGCTTCTGCCACACTTCCCGCTCACTCAAACGATGGAAGCCCGCACCGCCTTCACCCAGTCAAAGGTCGAAAGCATGAACGTCATCGGCATCCGTCCCGGCACCGACCCAGTTCTCAAGAACGAGTTCATCATCGTCACAGCTCACTTGGACCACCTCGGCATCAATGAAAAGCTAACCGGCGACAAGATCTTCAACGGCGCCATGGATAACGCGAGCGGCGTCGCCAGCTTGATCGAAGCAGCCAAGCACCTCAACGACAGCAAAGCCGCACTCAAACGCAGCGTCGCCTTCATCGCCCTCACCGCCGAAGAAAAGGGCCTCCTCGGCTCCTCCTGGTACGCCCGCAATCCCACCTTCGGCAAAGAGCGCAAGGCCCGCGTCGTCGGCAATCTCAACATGGACATGTACCTCCCGCTCTTCCCACTCAAGGGCCTCGTCATCCTCGGCGTCGACGAATCCACTCTCGGCGATCTCGCACGCAAGGGCGCAGAACAAGCCGGCATCGAAGTCTGGCCCGACCCCGCTCCCGAGCGCAACAGCTTCATCCGCAGCGACCAATACAGCTTCATCCGCAACGGCACGCCCGCCCTCGCTTTCAAATTCGGCTACAAGAAAGGCACCCCCGAAGAAAAGACCATCCAGACCTGGCTTCGCGAGCGCTACCACGCCGTCTCCGATGATCTCGATCAACCCCTCGACAAAGAAGCCGCAGCCCAATACAATCGCGTCCTCGCCTCCATGATCCGCTCCGCCGCGGACGCAGCCGACGCCCCCAAATGGAAAGACACGAGCTTCTTCAAACGCTTCGCCAAAAACTAAGTGCCCAACTATTTCATCACCCTTGAGCTGTCCGAAGACGAAAAAGACCTCCGCATCGCGGACCTCTTCGAGGCCGGCACCACCGGCATCTCCGAGACCGAGCAACCCGGCGGCGCCTGGCTCCTCCAGGCCAGCTTCGATTCAGAAGAACAAGCCAGTCAATTCGGCGTCCCTGTCCAGACCGATGAAACCGACTGGGTCAACGTCAGCCACATGGCCTGGCAAAGCCGGCTGGTTGGCAAAAGGTTTTTCTTCACGCCCTCCTGGAGTGACGAACCCACCCCCGAGGGCCGCTGGCGCATCCACTATCAGGACGGCGCAGCCTGCGGCTCCGGCGAGCATCCCTCCACCCGTCACACTCTAATCGCCATCGAAGAATACCTTCAACCCGGGATGCGCGTCCTCGATCTCGGCTGCGGCGCGGGCCTGCTTTCGCTGGGTGCCAAACTTCTCGGCGCCGGCTTCATCGTCGGAGTCGATGTCGAATCCGACTCTTGCCACATCACCCGCAAACTCGCTGAAGTCCCCGTCGTCCAGGGCATGCCCGATTGCCTGGCAGCAGAAAAGTTCGACCTCATCGCCGCCAACATCTCCGCGACCGTCCTCGTCAATTTCGCCGACGACATCATCAACGCCGCCAAGCCCGGTGCCCGCATCATCCTCGCTGGCTTCGGCATTGAAGAAGCCATCCTCGTTAAAAAGGTTTTCGCCCTCGGCACACTCAGCGAGCGCACCGAAGGCGAATGGAGTTGTGTTGTCCTTGACCTTCCCTGCTAACTAAAACACCAGCTTCAACCCGAGCTGATTCGTGCGCGCCGCCTTTGCCGCCGTGATCACTCCGAAATTTGGAGCCCCAAGCGCAGCACCCGGCTCTTCGAAATTCGCCCGGTTCGCGATATTGAAACTCTCCAGCCGGAACTGCAGGTTGATCCGCTCGCCAAAGGCGAAATTCTTGATCAGGCTCACGTCCACATTCACGATGCCTGGCCCGGTCGTCGCCGCACGAGAGGCATTCCCGAACGTAAACGGAGCAGGCAATGCGAACGCGCTCGTATCGAACCATCGCTCCACGCGACGCTCACCCTTCGGCAGATCCGCGGGCCGCAAGATGTTGGCACGCTGCGCTCCGGGGTTGAACGCGTTCAAGGTATTGTTCTGCGTTGTGGCTCCCACAGGCGAGCCCGCCTGCAGCGTCATGATTCCTCCGAGATTCCAACCTCCTAGCAAGGAAGCCGCCCACCCCTGGTTCAACCATCGCCGCTGCCGGCCCCACGGCAATTCGTACACAGAGCTCATCGTCATCCGGTGCCTCACATCGTTCCCAGAAAGCGACTTCTCGTTCTTGCGGTTGTAGAAATCCTGAATGCCCCCTGGGATGTTGCCATTCTCGAACCCATTCGCCACGTCGTCGATAAACTTCGACCACGTATAGTTCGACAGCAAATTCAATCCACCCGAGAACCGCTTCTCAAACTTCGCGTTCATCGAGTGATAACTCGAGTTGCCCCACATCGGCGCGATCGAGACGATGTTGCCAAACTGCGGAAACGGCCGCCGGATCTGCGCATTCCCCGCCCCCAGCAATTCCGGCCGCACCTGGTTGATGTTCGTATTCGGTCCGTTCAGCCGATGCCCAACCGTCCCCGTGTAGCTGACATCCAAAACAGAGTTCCAGCCGAGGTCCCGCTGTATAGACAAGTTCCATTGCTGCGTGTATCCCAATTGCCGGTTCACCTCGATGAAGGATGGCGAAAACGCGATCGGCTGGCCAGGACGCACAGCCCCAAACCCGGGCCCGAGGTTCGCGGTGCTCGGCAGCGTCGGAACTCCATTACGCAACAAGAACGGCGCCGTGATCCCATTGTCTGGAGTCTGAAAACTTCCAGAAACCTCAAACCCGGCCGCCGTGTTGTTCGACCCCGGCACAGGGGGCCCAAAGAACACTCCATACGAACTGCGCACAACCGTCCTCGCGCTGCCTCGGGGCTTCCAGGCCAGTCCGACTCTTGGCGCAAAGTTGTTGTAGTCGCCGTCGTACACATTGCGGGGCGCACCATCCCGGGCTGCAAACGTGATTACTCCGGGCGTGTTGCTGACCGGATTGGTAGCACCAAAATCAAATCCATTTTGACGGTCCTTCGCGTCCAGCCTCGGCGTATGTGCCTCCCATCTCACTCCCACGTTCACCGTCAAGTTCGTGGCAATTTTGTAATCGTCCTGCACATAGAGCGCAAAGTAACTTTGCGTCCGGTCGAGCGTTTGTGTCGACAGCACGCTTGCCGAATTCGGAAACCCCACCAGCATGCTTGCGATCGCGTTGCCCGAATTCGCGTTGCCAATCAATGCCGTCGGCTGCGGCGCAAAATTAAACTGGCCGCTGATCTGTTGGTTGAAAACATCCTGGTTGCGTCCCCAGCGATACTCTCCCCCAATCTTGATCGCATGCTTCCCGCGGAACCAGCTCAAACCATCCACCACATGCATGTCCCAAATCGGCTGCTGAATGCGTTCGTGATTCGTATTCCCCAACGCGGCATAGCCTGTCGGGGCAACTCTCGGGAACGCTCGGTCATCCACTCCCTTTAAACCGATCTTCGTCGGCCAGCCCTCTCCCAGTCCCACAGAGCTAAAGATAAAGAACCGCGGCTGCCAGTTAAATCGAAAATCATTCAGCATCGTTGGTCGGAGGTTGCGAATGTAGTTCACCATCGTCGAATAGGCTCGCCGCCCCTGCGTGTTGGAGTTCGGATCCGCCGCGGCCGTCGGATACACCGCGGTCGCAAAGGTCGGAAAATCATGCAGCAAATACCGCACGTTGATCCGGTTGCTGTCGTTGAAAATATGATCGAACTTCGAGGTCGAAGTCGTGATGTTCAACCCGTTGGACGCATTCGCGTTGAAGTTATTCGCCCCCGCCGCATTCGTCGGTGGGCGATTGGGTTCTGGCAAAAACGCCGCTAGCGCCTTACCAACCGGATCGATCCGGTTCGCAGGAATCACATTGCCGGGGAACGGCGCACGCGGCGATGTGGACGGATCAAAAATCGTCAGTTGCTGCCCCGCCGCCGTCCGCGTCGCAGAAAAATCGCCATTCCGCTCCGCGATCGTCGGCACCGTCAACAACCGCACCGCGCCAATCCGCTGCCGCTGCCACTCGAGCGAGGTAAAGAAGAAGCTACGATTCTTGCCGTTATACAGTTTCGGAATCATGATCGGCCCACCAACCGTGAAGCCAAACGTGTTCCACCGCAGCGGCGGCCGCGATGCCGCAAAGAAGTTCCGCGCATCCAGTTGATCGTTTCGAAGATACTCGTAGGCACTCCCACGCAACCGGTTATCCCCAGACTTCGTCGTCGTTAGAATCACGCCGCTCGACGAGTTTCCAAACTCCGCCGAGTACCCGCTCTGCTGAATTCGAATCTCCTGCACCGACTCCACCGGCGGATTGAAGAGCGCCTGCGGATTCTCCATCGCCACGTTCGACGCGTTCACCCCATCGAGCATCCATTGCTGCTGATCGGCCCGGCCGCCTGCGATCGACACCCGTGGCCGGATCACATCACCAGTGATGTACACCGCATTCCCCGCCAGCCCCATCAAATCGCCGATGCGTCTTCCGTTCAGCGGCATATCGGCGATCGTCTTATTCTCGATAAACTGCCCCACCGTCGACGTCTCGCTATCGAGCAACGGCGCCGCTGAAGTCACCACCACCGATTCCGTAGTCTGCCCCACCTGCAACGTGAAATCGAGCCGAATGGTCCGCCCCAGCTCAACCGTCAATTCCTTCGTAACCGCCGTCTGGAATCCTGTCTGCTCCACCTTCATCGAATAACGTCCAGAAGGAATCAGAGGAAACGTATACTCCCCGAGTTCGTTCGACTCCGTCGCGCTCGTCACATTCGTATCGAGGTTGGTCAACCCCAGCTTGGCTTTCGCCACCCGCGCCCCGCCCGCATCGCTCACAGTTCCGGTAACCGTGCCAGAGGAAACCTGTCCCCACACAGTGCTGCTCATCAAAAAGCAGAAAACAAAACAGACCCCAAAACGCTTAACTGCTCTCATTTGGCTACGAGCCTAACACAGCCGCACAAGCCG
>Ga0194133_10002835_pt1 | contig 25778 bp, 22 predicted proteins | sample TA2KigOf40mmetaG_FD_155448 | JGI IMG/M metagenome (GOLD analysis project Ga0194133, IMG submission 155448) | Freshwater microbial communities from Lake Tanganyika, Tanzania - TA2015055 Kigoma Offshore 40m | ecosystem: Environmental > Aquatic > Freshwater > Lake | place: Tanzania: Lake... | reverse complement strand
GGCGGCCGCAGAAGCAAAGGCGGCAGCAGAAGCAAAGGCGGCAGCAGAAGCAAAGGCGGCAGCAGAAGCAAAGGCGGCAGCAGAAGCAAAGGCGGCAGCAGAAGCAAAGGCGGCAGCACAAGCAAAGGCGGCAGCAGAAGCAAAGGCGGCAGCAGAAGCAAAGGCGGCAGCAGAAGCAAAGGCGGCAGCAGAAGCAAAGGCGGCAGCAGAAGCAAAGGTGGCATCGATGTCCTCATCAGTATTACAAGCTCGAATTGCGAATGTAATAAAAGATTCAATAAAGAAAGTAACACAAACAGGAAAACTAGCAAGGCAAGGAGGATATAAAAATTCCATAAAGTCAAAATTAAAATCAAGAAAATTAAAATATTATTCCAAAAAAATAAAATCAAAAATGAATAAAAAAAACTCAAAAAAAATGAGATTTAAAAATAAAAAAATGTTGAAAATAAATAAATTTACGAGAAAAAATACAAAACTTTAGTTGAAATGATAATATAATAATAATAATAAATATGTTGTTGTTTATTTATAGTTCCATTTATAGTTTCATTCACATTTTCAATTCAAATATATTTATAAATATATTTATAAATATATTGTATATTCACATTTATAAATAATAAATAAAAAAATTCATAATTGATATGGAGCACGTCAAAAACAAAAAAGAAATACAAGCTTATAGACAAAGTATATTTCAACAAAATGAAAATATTTATGAACAACAAAAAAAAACAACACCTAATTCATTTTCAATTCCTATACAAGATTACCCAGGACCAATTTGTTCGGTTATAAATTCTCAAATTGAATTTTTACAAATGTATACAAATGAAGCAATACGCCATTATTTATCAAAAGGAATAAGTGGTGATAAAATATGTGCATTAAATTTTGCAAATTCAACTTATGTAGGTGGTGGCGTGACAAAAGGAAGTATTGCTCAAGAAGAAACATTATGTTTAACAAGTCCTATGTTGTATCACTCATTAGCAACGGTTGGTAGCAAAACTGAAGGGGGGTCCTTAAAATACACAGGTTATACTCGGTGGAATCAACGCATAATAATATCAAAAAATGTTGAATTTATTAGAGACGGGTCATCACTACGATTGTTGAATGAAAGTGAGAAATACACTGCGTCTATAATAAGTGCAGCAGCTCCAAATAATAAAAGGAAAACCACGCCATTGAGTTCTTCTGAAATACATGATATTGAAATAGTAATTAGAAATATTTTAAATCTAGCTGGATGTGTAAATGACTTTGAAGTGTTAATTTTAGGAGCGTGGGGGTGTGGTGCTTTTGCACCACAGGCACCCACCGCCACCTTTGATGATACTCGGCTATATGTAAATACAATTGCAAGTATATTCAGTAGTGTACTAAAAACTTCCAAAACTAATTTAAAAACAATTTGTTTTGCTATTCCGCCAAAGAGTCAATTTGAACAATTAGATAAATATAACATTTTTATAAAACATATAGGAACCACACCTGAAAAAGCAGTGGCTCCATCATCAGCAGCAACAGCACCTGTGTCCCCTCCACCAACAGCTCCAGCACAAACAAAAATAGATGTACTAACCGATGCAGTTAAAAAAATCATAAAAAATGCTATTATTAGTAAAATATTTGAAAAATAATAAATAAAGTTGAACATAGGAAATAAGGTTGAACATGGATTAAAAAAAATATTTTTATTAAATGTATAAATAAAAATATTAGTTAACTATATCAATATTACTTTATTTAAAAAATTATGAGTTTAGAACCATCAAAAACAAAAACAAAAGGTGTAAAATTTTCCGGGGTGAAAGAAGAGGTTCATGCAAAAAAAACTAAAGAACGATTAAATTCTGAAGAAGAACTAAGAATACAAAATTTAAAAGGGTTAAATCGGTTTAAGATAACTCCGTATGATTCGTTACTTTTTAAAGAGTATATAAAAAATTATGATGATGGATTTCTTCGTCTTGTTACAGAAAACCCACAACTAGTTGCAAATCAAATGGAGGAAATAAAATTGGGCGAGACAACAAAAAAACTTCAAAAAAAATATGTTGAAAATTATCCTGAATATACTCCTTCAGTTTATTTTAATGCTCTTGACATAGCAAAATATGATAAAAGTAAAGTACAACAGTTTTTAAGAGATGATGAAAAAAAAAGACTAACATTATTAGTCACTCAATTTAAACATTTTTTTCTTACTACGACTACAACACTTGAAGATTATTTAAAATTGATTGAATCCGCTCATTCAACGAATCACGAAGAACAAAGGTTGCTGCAAGGTGATAAAAAAAAAGTTGATGAACTCTTCGGAGAGTATGAAAATCTTTATAATGAAACAATAAAAGCTCAAGATGAGGGGAGACAAGACGATCATCAAAATTTGCTAAAAGAGACACAAGAAAAAATTAATCAAATAATTTACTATATTCTCTCCATAAATATGTGGTCAATGGTAGAAAATATTTTAGATGAAACATTTGATTTTAAAGTTGAAGATTATCTTCGTAAGACTAAATTTCCTCAACTTATTTTCAATCTGTATGAAAATAATTATGAAACCATGACACCTGAAACATTAAAAGCAGTATTGACAACTCACCAAAACATGATACGTTTAAATCAAGAAAGTATAGATAGTATTGATGAGTACCTTCTACAAAAAGACTATCATTTTCATGAGGAGAATTTTTTTTCACGGATGAAAAAACTTAGAAGCCAGTTGACGTATGACAATACTTGCTATTATAATCAAATTCTCATAATTGAAGAATTACTTAAAAGGCAACCACCGAATCCCAGCTCACGTTCGTCCTTCACCACACCACCACCATCGAAACCCAGCTCACATTCGTCACAAATAGCCAGCCTCCTTTTCACTACACCACCGAATCCCGCCTTACGTTTGTCAGTCCCTAGCATGTTATTTTCCAGCCAACAACAAGTAAAAAAAGTACCAAATGAACCTCTACATGACCGTATCAAAAAAATAATCAGAGATAGTATAAGGACACGTATAAGTATGAGAGGAGGAGGATACAAAAAATCAAGGAAACTAAAATTAAACAAAAATAAAATGTCAAGAAAATCCAACAACAAAATGTCAAGAAAATCCAACAACAAAATGTCAAGAAAATCCAACAACAAAATCTCCAAAGGTGTAAAATTATAATATAGTTATTCTTTATAAGTAGTCGAATTATTCTCAATAATGTTAAACAAATATCTTGTTGAATTTTTAGGAACATTTTTATTTTTATTTGTAATCATTTATACGGGAAACTTTATAGCCATTGGTTTCGCTCTTTCTTTAGTAATTTACTTGGGTGGAAAAATATCTGGTGGAAATTTCAATCCAGCGGTCTCTATTATGATGGCTGTTGCAGGAAAACTTCCCACAAAGGACTTGGCTGGATATATATCAGCGCAAATTCTCGGAGGACTTGCAGCATTTGTTTTGTATTCTCAGATTGTAAAATGATAAAAAAATAACAAAATAAAAAATTAATAAAAATAATAAAAAAAATAAAAAGCAAATTTAGTAATATAATATATAAAATAAAAATATTTGTATATTATATAAACACACTACTTGCGTTCAAAAGAAAAACAAATGTCAAAAACACAAAAAAGACAACACAAAAATCGAAGTCGAAGGCAACGATATCGACAAAAATATTCACATTCGCGCAAAGGTCAGCGCGGAGGTTCTTTAATTATGTCACCATCCGACTATTCAAATAAAAACAATGCACATTTTTCAGGAATTGGATTCACCGACCCAACAGGCGCACTAACAGGGTGCACTGGGTCGACGTCTAGCCCTGCTGCCTTGAAAGGAGTTGATGTTTTTACTACCATCGGCGGAATAAAAACGCCTGTTACGATGAAAGGTGGTCGCGGTCGCAGTCGCAGTCGCGGGCGTGGTCGCGGTCGCGGTCGCAGTCGCAGTCGCGGGCGTGGTCGCATGCAAAGAGGTGGCGGCGGTGTTCAAAACACGAATGGATTCTCCATCGGAGGCGTTCACTTGAAACCGAGTTTGGTCGGCATTGCAAACAATTACCACACCGCGTATGACTCTTGCAAAGGATAAAGGAATGATTATAAGGATGAAATGACCACATGATGTAACACTCTCATATTCCCCCCCCACCTTAATAATAATCATAAAATGGTGCATAAATCATTTTCATAGGCAAATTCATTGTTTTATATTTTTTACATTCAACATCGTAACAATAATACTGTTTAATAACATCTTTTTTCATATCAAACTCTTCAACAGCTGCATATTTTTTATCATTTAATAAATACACGTATTTCTCTCCAACCGCATATGGAAAAGAATCATAATTTCCACCAATTGATGAATAAAAATTGCGAATGTCGCCATCTTTGGTTGAAAAAGACATGATGCCTTTTCCGATAATCAAATACTTATATTTTCTAATTTGTAAAAGAATTGTATTACCTTTTGCTATACCTCGTTTAAAGTGCCAATATGGGTCATTTGTCTGGTTGTCGCCAACAAATATTTTTTTATATTTTACACTCATTAGCTTCTTTTTCAACTCTTCCTTATTCGCCGATTCGTTGAAATGATTATTATAAATGTCCGCGCGACCCCCATAATCAAAGACAACAAATGGAAACGCAGCATTATCATTGATTTCATATATACGTTTCGGTTTCGGCTTACCACCACATTCTATTTGTTTTTTTAGTGTGTCGTTGCTGATACACTTTATAAATTTGGAAACATCAACTGAACCATACACTTTTTTTTTATATACGCATTTCGTATTATTTTGTGATGGTGAGGCATTTGTTGTCTTGATGGTTTTATTTTTAGGACGAGTTCCAACAAGTTGATTCATCTTTACCCAACGATATTTTTTGGTCTTTCGTTCTGTGCACGCAGTCATGTCAATGTGAACAATGTGAATGTGAATGTGCTGAAAATATTATAAAAAAAATCAATATATAATACATGTATAATAAATTATTATTATTTATTAGAATTACTTAAATCGATATTTTTTATCATGCCCTATAGAAAACACTTACCGCTCAGTATCGGTTGTTTTCTATTTGAATTATATTTTGTTACAGCGCCGCCGGTCTCCTCATCACTATCGCTGTCATTATTGTCGTGATTGTCATCGCTGCCGCCAACACCTGTTTCTGTTGCAACAACCGAAACCGCCACACCTTTCATTTTTTTTGGATTATACACCGTGGTCCAGCACCCATTTTTTTCGTTGCTACTGTACAATCCGCTATCGGTCATAATTATTCTGTAGTTTTGTTTTTTATAATAACTTTTTCGTTTTTGCCACTGATTTTTAAACAAGTCGTGCGCGTCGACAATGTCAATCACTACTGGCGTTGTATGTTTCACTCTCAAAATTCGCCCCACCGACTGACACACGTCCGTTTTCGGAGTCGCCATAATCAGCGTCGTAAGCGTTTTTATGTCTAGTCCCTCTGACGCCATCGCGTATGTGGCAATTATTATTTTCTTCGACTCGCTCGCCTTCAAATCCGGTTCCTTCATTCCGCCAAGATAGTATCCAACTGTCGCAATTTTTCGATGTTCAATCGCTTTGAATAAGTATTGAATAAGCGACTTATTATGCGCAAGAATCATTATTTGTTGGTATGCATTGTGTTGCAGTTCTTTTATAACAACCTCCACGATGAATTCGCTTCGACGATTATAGTTGCACAACTTTGAAATCATGGTGCTGAATTTCGGGTTTCCGCGATAATCGTACTCGACTTCGTTGAACTCATCGTCGTCAATGACATAGTTGATACCCTTCACTAAAACGCAGTGCTCCGACTCCGCCTTTTCTTTATGCACAACATCACCCAGAAACATTTTGAATACTTTTGAAAGACCGTCTTTGCGTTGCATGGTGCCAGAAAGCCCTAGCGTATATGTAGTTATGACCTTCATCATGCAGCGGCTAAACACTTCGGCACCCATGTGATGACAGTTGCTTACAACGATGCCGCCGGTATCGCAAGGCGAATCTGCCACTACAAAGTTGTGGTTGTCTTCAACTTCTATGTCGTATACGCTATTATTTTCACATTCATTTTTTTCATGTTCAATGGATGTTACCGGAATTGTCCCCCATTTTTCAAACGCATTATTCCAAACATATTTTTCATCATAATATTCGTTGTAAAATTTACAACGCATATCATAATGCACATATTTTTTTATTTTATCCATCAGTTTCAGAGAATTCTCCTTGTCAAGTATCAACTGAAAGCCCGCCTGTTCATATTTTTCAATGCTGCATTCGATATCAAACTTGGATTTAAACACTGTCGCAAATTTTGCATTAGAATCGTAGTCAAAATAATGCGTGTGAAATTGCACACAGTCAATCTCGTCACGTTTATTTTTATTTTTATTAACAATTGCGCAGTCCATAAACCAGACAGCCAGTCCACGTTCATCCAACTTTTCTAAAATTTCAGCACACTTTTCATTCTTGTAAGTTCCGCAAGTCAAATCAAGATCCAAATCGAATGCCGCAGTTTCAACACAGACTCTGTCATTACCTGGTTGACATTGCATGGTTGTAATTCCAAACATTTCGAGTTTCCACTGAAAATAGTTCCATTTAGATTGAGTATCTTGATTATGAAACCACTTCATTGTGTAAAACCACTGTATTTGATATCGTTTCAATCCAATTTTATGAAAATCGCCATCTCCAAAATATGAACCATACACAATTTGCAACTGGTCTCCATTTAACCCAGGTGCAATATTATCGTCTTTATCATCTTTATAAGCAGTTTCACGTTTGCACAATAATAAATCTCCGCATTTTAGTTCACTTGCCTCAACATAACTCTTGTTAACTGTCAAAATCTTATGTTCTGGAGTGCACCGAAATACTCTTGTGAGCGCCTTTATCCTTAATAAATTTTCCCTTTTTTTTTTCCACGCATGCGTCATTTTTTTATACTCAAACGTTCTTGTGTCTCGATTATAACTCAAAATATCAGGCAGACGTGTATTTTTATTCCATACGTCATATAGATTTCCAATGGATTGTATACCGCAAGAGGTGTGAACGCAAGTGTCATGTGGAAAACACTCATCAAAAATAGTTAGCCCAAATGACTCAAACGTGCTTTGCGGGTATTCCTTCATTGAAAGCGACTGCACCATTGCAATAACAATATCCTTGTTGTCAGTGTCAACCACTTGCCCCTGAATTGTTCCGACGCGCGCACCCGGTAAAAATTGCTCGATGCGCTCTTTCCACTGATTCGACAAGAAACTCTTGTGAACGACCACCAGCGTTTTCACTGCCAGTCGCTCGATTACTTTTAGTGCCATGATAGTTTTACCTTTACCCGGGTCCACATCCAACAACCCACCCCCTCCAATTACCGCATTTTTGAGCGCCACATTCAAATACTTTTCTACGATTACTTGCTGGTACTCTCTCAACTCTCCATTGAATTTCAAGTTTATCTCGTGCCCGCGAGCAATTTTACTTTCAATCTGAACTCCGGACCATCTTTCCAACCCAAAATAACGAGGAACATATATTTTCAAGGGCGATTCACGATATATTGGAAATGGTGCTGATTGTATTGGCGATTTAGGAATATATGCAGTAACCATTAACTCCTTCCTCAGCGCGTGCTGTTCTTCTACTGTCAACGTTTCTTTGAAAATAGAATAACCTTGGTATCCCAAATATGCTTTAATTCTTTTTTCCATGATTCTTTCTTTCACCTGTGGCTGTTGTGTTGTTATTGTTTAGTTTTGGAAAACAAGACTTGTCTTACTTATCTATTATTTAAAAGTAAAATATAAATTCAATTTTTGTATTATTTCAGAATAATGAATAATGAATAATATAAAAAATATATTTTTCCATGGAATTAAAATATAATATTATGATATATACGGAAAAATTAGGTATACAAAAAAATGGAAATGTTTAGAACATTGTCGCGTAGTGATAAACGATCAGAATTGATTCTGTTTATTCTTTTTATCATTTACATTTTATTCAATATACGGACACCACACTACATTGCTTCGTATGTCGACTCTTTCGGCGGATATATTGTAGTTATTGGTTTGTTTATTTTACTATGTAAGTCTGTTAGTGTTTGGGCTGTCGCCGCTCTTGGAGCTGTGGCAATGATAATATTTGTTCAACGCTCCCGCGTGAGCACTGGAACTGCCGGAATGAGTTTATTTTTACCAAGCGAAATGCAAAAAACAAATTATCTTTCAAATATAAACGAAATGCCTGTTACCCTCGAAGAAGAAATGGTGCACAAAATGGCGCCGTTTCAAGGACACATTGCCGACGACCAGTCATTCAAACCTGTTCTTAATGACACGCACGATGCATCGCGTGTATAAGTCATATCATACATAACAGATCAGCGACGACGACAACACGGTCGAATATCAAGAACAAGAATAAATCCTTGTGGACCACAGTTTTAGTTTATCACTTTTCGAGAGAAAATGATAATAATAATAAAATGATTTGTTGTTCATTTTATTATTTTTTTGTTTTTTTTTATCTTAGTTTCTAGACTTGGATTTGCTTCTTCTAATTCTATTTTTTCTACTCCTTGATTTTCTTGTGCTTCTAGACTTGGATTTAGATTTTCTTGTGCTTCTAGACTTGGATTTAGATTTAGATTGTTTTTTACCTCCATAATCATAACGGAATAATGCCGGTCCTGCGGCTTCGGGTGCAATCTGGTCAAATGTTACTGGAGGAGGTGATGCTGAAAAGTCGTATTCGGGCCCTTCATCTGTTGGAAGGTTCTCAATAAATGGAATTTCATCTACCATTTCAGCATCTTCTTCAGCATCAAATATTTCTTGTGCTAATCGTGAACGCTGAAAATTATTATGAATATCAAAAACTCAAACAAAAATCATCCATGTGCGCCCGCTCATCATAAAAAAAATTTATGCTTTCATTTTCTTATTTGCTAGTAAAAATGCTTTTTTGCTATGACTGCATCCACTTTTTATTATATCATAATCAACGACAGACGCATTTCCACCTGTAATGGCACTTGCTAAACGAGCTAAACCCCATGACTGCGGAGTTTGATTTGGCCGTGAGCCAGAAGAATAATATGCACCTTCACCTTTACGAACAATTTTTTTTAATGCGCCTAATGAACACCCGGTTTTACGTGCCAACTCATTTGTCGGATAAATTTTATCAACCTTGTACATTTTTTTGGCATTTTCTATGTGTGACGACTTTTTACTTTTAAAAGATGAAAGTTTCTTTCGCGTGTAATATTTATTGCTCTTGTACAGTTTTCTTGATTTCATCAACATTCCAAGTTGCCGTTTCTTGTCTTTTCTTGACAATTGTTTCGGAACGTAGCGCACAGGAAGAGACGTGCGGCTGTATTTTATTGATTTTCGAATGCGCATATAGTATGAAAAACAATTTTATAACAATTATATATATGTAAATATAAAAAATTACATATACACCTAAAAAAAAACCTAAAAGATATTATTAAAAATTACAAAATATATCATAAAATTATCATACATTTATACATTTATACATTTATACATTTATAAAATTTTACTAACAAATTTCAGCGCTATATAAGATAAGCCGACACCGATGACCACATTCAAGTAAGGATTTTTCATAATGTTGTCCATACTCAATGCGCTCAAATCTGGAACTAATGACGGAGGAGGAGTTTGGTACAGTATTTCTCCATCTTCTCCAGTTGGATTGCATTCAATGTATATTTCATCCTTGTTTCCTCCGGAACCCGGCTTCACATTCGGACCGGATGAATTATAATAATAATCTGAACGAGACACCGCTTTTATTCCGCTCGGAGCAATCATTCCTGTAAGTGTTGCCAGTGTGGTGCTGTTTATTGTTAGTGGGCTTTTTATTTTGTCAAACACGATGAAACTGTATTGTCCGTCACACGGCGAAAAAGGTGCACCTCCCATATAAAAGAAAAAGGGCGCACTGGGTATAAAATTCTCTAAATTGTAATTTGAAACATTTACAAGTTGACTATCATTTGTTTTTGTTTTATCAAATGTGGATGAAAATTTTGTGATTATATCGTTTAATATGGTTGCAGATTTTGTTGTACCATTCGACTGAACCAACGGTAGCGAAACAATCAGTTTTTTTCCTGCGCCGTCATGTATAATCAACATTTCTGCATCTGCCGGTGAATCATTGTATGTGTGTATTGACGGCGCGTATATATTTATTTCTCTCACATTATAACCTTCTTTATTGAATGTTACTGCCGCACTCGTTGTTGCATCATAACTTAATTTCAAGTAGTTTGGAAACTGTGTAACTGTGCACGCACTGTCTTTATATTGGTGCATGTACGCGCAGAATATTTCACAACTCAATACATTTGCAGTGGTTGAAATGTTTATTGGAGAGTCTGAATTTGGACAACTCATTTCGAATGATTATTATACAATATATTTTATATATATTTTATATATTATTACATATATAATTAATTCTAATATTATTCATATAATAATACATACAAATAATAAAAATGGCCACTCCTTCAGCTCCTCCTCCTGAAGCTTTTTCTCGTTTAGCTCCTTCAGCTCCTCCTTTTAATGATGATCCTCCTCCTCCTGAAGCTTTTTCACGCTCAGCTCCTTCAGCTCCTCCTCCTGAAGCTTTTTCTCGCTCAGCTCCTTCAGCTCCTCCTCCTGAAGCTTTTTCTCGCTCAGCTCCTTCAGCTCCTCCTCCTGAAGCTTTTTCTCGTTTAGCTCCTTCAGCTCCTCCTTTTAATGATTATGATGATGCTCCTCCTCCTGAAGCTTTTTCTCGTTTAGCTCCTTCAGCTCCTCCTCCTGAAGCTTTTTCTCGTTTAGCTCCTTCAGCTCCTCCTCCTGAAGCTTTTTCACGCTCAACTTCATTTAATCTTGAAGATTTCAAACAAAATATCGACTCTCTCAATTCAGCCTTGTTGAAATCTCAATTTAAATACATTCTTGACCAACAGAAAAAAATAATGAATGCAGTTAAAACTCAAAAATGTGACAAAGAGTGTCAAGATGCGAATAATGAGATAGAAAAAAATACAGTGAATGAATTTATATCTAAAAATACCATTTTTAAATAATTATATTCGATTCAATAGTAAAATAATAATATTGTATTATTATTATATTTATTAATATTATATTATCATTTATTATTAGTTCCGTCAACCGTATCCGCAACATCGCAAATAGAAATGGAAATACCCAAAAAAATTTATATTTGTCATAAAAATACAAAATGTTTAAAAATGACACACGCAATATGGAAAAAATTGAATCCAGATTATGAAATATGCTTGTTTGACGACGACATGTGTGAACAATTTTTACTAAAAGAATATTCTCAACTACACTGCAATATATTCAAATTTATACCAGATGGTCCAATTAAATCTGACTTTTGGAGAGTATGTATTCTTTACCATACAGGCGGAATATATGTTGATGCAGACATTCATCCATTGATACCGTTAAGCATATACCTAATACCGACTTCAGATTTCGTGACATGCATAACACAAGAAAATCGAAAGTTCAATCCCCACTTTATTGCTGTAAAAAAGAAAGAAGAAATATTAAAGTTGTGCATCGATGAATACATCAGCTTGTACACTCGTCACAAACAATCATATAGTTACTGGAACTGGTCAATTGTCAACATTTTCAATAAGTATTTAAGTGCTCTTAGAAATTCAACAGTAAGCACCATTGTATTTAAAAATAAAAAATTTCAGTTTTTCATTGAAAAGATAAAATCTCACTTCAATACCACTTTACATGACTATTATTGCGTTTTCAATAATATTAAAATATTCAACACAAGGTATGCCAACTATGACCCTCATGAACATACATTCAAAAATGAAAACTGCGTCAATAACTATGGTAACAATACCACCGATATGATTTCAAGTATTATCCATTTACCAAAAAAAATAAAACATAAACTTAGACTTGATAAAAAAAAAATTACCGGAAGCATTAAGACAAACTTTGATAGAGGCACGCCATTGTTGAAAACAGTTGAAAATAAAAACAGTGAAAACAGTGAATTGAACAAAGACGAAACTAATAAAAGCAGTAACAATATTACCAATAATAGAATTATTAATAGAAATATTAATAAAAAAATAAAAATTTATAGAAAAATACCCAAACCATTTCATCATTATATTATATTTAATTCAAGATACCCACCTAATTTAAAAAATAAATAAATTCAATGACTAAATGAAAAACAACCACGATTACATTTACATTTTGTAATTGGTAAAACCGATATTTGTATTAATTTCATACAAGCGTCCAACATTTTTACTGCAATGCGCTCTTGTTCGCCGTCCAATGTTAGTAGTAAAATACTTTTTATAATAAAATGTAGAAATTGTAAAACGGATTCTGATGATAGCGAAATTTTAAAGTTTTGACCTGTGGTGTAGTTGTTGAATAAATGAACAACTTCGTGTATAAATGTCATAAAGTGTATTGAATCATTCATGTCTATTTTTCCATCCTCCATAATCTTTGTAAATGCTTCCAAAAAAATTCCATTTAACTCTGTTACGCTGTTTGTAATAGAGACAATTGTTTTAATATTTTCAATATCAGTGACTGTGAAGTTCGTTTTATTTTCTTCATACACTTTAAGTATTTCAACATATATAAGATCAGGTTGGCTCAATATTGCTCCTAATTTAAATCGAAGCTGCTTAATTGTTACGATTAAATTTAAAATAATACTTTTTATAAAATCAAAAACTAATTGTTCATTATCTGTGTAAGCATTCAATGTATTTTTTATATTCACATCTTGTTGCTGATATTGTTGCTGCTGTTTCTGCTGTCTCAAATGTAACTGTTGTAACTGTTGTAACTCTTGCATTTTAAATATAAATATAATTAACTATATAATATTTATATTTATTTTAATATTCCATAATGTTCCATAATAATAATTTTTTTATATTCTAATATTCTATTCATATATTTAGTCTTTCGTTTTCATGAAATGTTTTTCTCCTGACTCTCTCGAATTTATATTGTGAAAACAAACTTTGTTAACATCGGATGGAGAATACACATTTTCAACATGTTTGTAACGCTGAACATCCTCTTCTGTATACGTATCCCGAACCTTTCCGGTATAAAATAAATCTATCAACTGGTTTATCATCAATGCATCACACTTTGAAAAATGAACTATTTCATCCATTCTTCCAGGGCGCTTGAACGTGTCATCTATTTTCGAAGTGTCATTCGCGGTACATATCACAAATCGCCCTCGGGACTCTAAAATTCCATCCATAATACTAAGAACTTGACCCCTCGTCAACCCGTTATTTATAGTCGATGCGTTACAATTCACTGTTGTTTTCTTAAATTTATTATCGTCTGATATTCCACCATCTTTAGATGACAGCACCACAATATTATTGGGGTTCAAATTCGAACTTATATTTTCTGAAGAAGCATTCTTTTCCTTTTCTTCCTTCAAATAAAGTGCCTCAAAAAATTTATCTATCTCGTCAATCAAAAAAATTCGCTTATTTGTTGGTATATATTTACCATTAATGTAATTTCCATAAAATACATCTTCCAGCTCGGTTATGGTCCTGATATTCGCCAAGTCAACATCGACGATATGACGATTTGTGTATGTTGCAATTCCCTTCACAGTCGACGTTTTCCCACAACCCGGAGATCCTTCAAATACAAACGTAAGTTGATATGGAATCCCTCGTTGATTATACCACTCTTCATTACTCATAAAAAAGTCAATTCTACTTATTAATGCATCTCTCTTTGTAAAAAAGCAATTTATTGCTAAATGTTTGTTTGTTATCAACGGGTATTCTGAACACTTTATTCCCCGTATTTTTTTATCGCTCCACTCGTCATTTTTAATATTATTTTCACTCTTGTGTTTAAAAATAAATTTATGCTTTGATAACTCATCATTTACTGCATTTTCAAATTTTTCCTCGCACATTTTTATGAATGTGTGAATGTAAGAAATGTCATGTTCGTAGGTTTTTACCGAACACGACACATTCGTAAACTCTATTAAACACTCATGATCTTTATTACCTCCAGTGCGTTCACTCGATAACTCAATGTAAATATCAGGATATAACTCAAATGAAACACCTTCTTCATTCGGAATATATGTCTTTACTTGTGTGTCTGTCGCAATGTCAATCATTTCACAATATTTTATATTGTATGTATTTTCCACCTTGAAAGAATTGTTGTGCATATAGTTGAATATATGCATCAACGGTGGTGGATAGTCAACATACGTTTTGATTTGAGTATACCCGCTGCTGTATTTGAATCCAGCATACACTATCATTTTCCTTGGAGTCTTATTTGTCACATACAACCATAACTTTTTTAATGGTTGACTCTTTACATCACATATTTTTTTAAAACAATACTTAATATTTATACATATCGCGCCATGATACATCATGAGAATGAAAAAACTAAAAATACATATGTCTAACCATATAATCCCCGTTTTTAACTGTTGTAATATGAATAATTCTGTAACTGCTGTTTTGATGTCAAATGACATATCATTTATAAGGTATTTATTATATATACGGTCATTCTTTTTATATGGATTTATTAATATGTTTGCCGCCGCCAACACACACACACTACACACGTCTTGCTTGCCTTCTTACAAATATTCCATTACAGCGTTGTCATATATTGTTGCTCGAAATGCATCCTTGTAGCCTTCGACATAGACGGTGTCGCCGCTGTATATGTTATCGCAACCGTATTCACTAGTACAACTTTTCTTTTTAAATGAAACTGGAAGTTTTACCGAATTATTTTTGTCGCTCATGGTGTAAAACTGCCACTTGTCTCGATTTTTTTGTAATGGACGGCCCATTAACGGCAGTATTGTTTCCTTTCCGTTTACACGCGTTAAAAGTCCAACTTGCCTGTAGTTCACATTGGCCGGAGGCCCTTGCGTTCTAACATTGATTGGAATCGGAATTACCGCATCATGAAAACGGTCATTGCGCAACGGTGGAACATACGGATTTTCTAAAACATCAGGAATTGGTATCGTATAAAAGGGTATTCTCAAGTCCGTGTTCGGCGACATTGACGTCGACGCCGTCACACTAGTCATACTGTTACTGTATTTAGAGTATACAATGTATCCTAATAACGCGCCCAAAATTATTACTAACGCAATTGTTGTATTCTTTATACAAAACATATTTGGTAAACATTTTTGTATCGATTTAGATTTCATTTTCTGGTCTATAGTGCGTCTATAATAATACTTTTAAAATAATGTTAGATATAAATAACATATAAAAATAATTAACTATTCTTTAATTAAATGTCATTATCAACCAATGATTACGATAATATATCATGTACGAGTTATATAAAACATTTATTTCACAAAATAAAAAATTCTTTTCAAAAAAAAAAATATACTAAATATCAAACAAAAAGAAAAGACTTGAATTCGCGGTTGATTTTAGGAGATGATTATTAATTATTTTAATTATTTTATTTATATTATCTTATTATATAATACTTATTTATAATGGCAAATTCGAATACTAAAAAATATAAAAAATATAAAAGTAAGAGTGCAAGAAAGCGCACGCTTCGCACACATGCAAAATCGAATAAAAATAACCAAAGGTTGTACGCTGATAACAGAAAACGAAACAACATTATTCGAAGTATAAGAATGGGGAATTCAACATTCAACCGTTTAGGTGGCGGCGGTAGTTGTGAAAACTATGTTCGAAAAGATGGGTATTCTCAAAAAGGGGGTGGGGGTTACATTTCCCAGTTTGTCGGAAACCCATGGACTGTTTCTAACAGTCCGAACACCGGTAACTATTTTGCCCCGAGTCCTCTTGGAGTTGGAACCGGTCATGTTCCAAAATTTGACGATGGCCAACCCTTGAATCATGGGGCAAGGTGGCCAACTCAACTTGGCAATCAACTTCCCAAACTAGGCGAAGTAAAAGGTGGAAGTGCAGGTGGCGGAAAAAAACGACGCCAAAAAAATTTACGCGGCGGAGGCATATTCGATGATGTTAAGGGATTCTATAATAATATTGTCTCATCGGCAACAAATTTTGGTTCAAAGTTAGAAGGAGTTAAACTAGCTCCAAGTTCCAATCCTAATCCATGGGACCAACCCATCGCAAATAGTACTTGAAGTGGCGCTAATCTCATTTAGGCCCATTTAGGAAAATAATAAATAAATGAAAACTATTTATAATTTAGGGAAATAATAAATAGTTTTCATTTATTTATAGTTTATTTATTTATATCTATCTTAATATATAAAAGTAAACCATAATATGTTGTCACTTTGCACTCCTGCTTTCATATACATTCTGATATCATCCATCGGAATTATTATTGTTGCGTACCAAAATTATGGAAATCAAAATTTATATTGTGTTGGAAACGTGCGTTGCCCAGTAAAAAGCATAACTCCAATATTTATCGCAAAAATATTATATGTCTTATTTTGGACATTTATATTGAATACTCTTTGTAACTATGGATATTATAAACTTTCATGGTTCATTTTACTGCTACCTTTTATTCTGTTTTTTATTCTCCTTTCAGTTATTGCACAAATGGTAAGTAGTCACACCACCAACATGAGCGGAAGCGGTAATTACACGGGACAAGGCCAGCAACAGCAGCAATTTTTAACTTATCAGCAACAAGCTGCTGCGCAACAACCACGCATGCAATACAAAAACCAAAATAATGTTGCCCCACCAGGCTCAGAACAAACACACTGGTTTGAGGACCCCGGTTTTGCAGGAAATCGGTATAATGCAGACGGCAGCGGAGGACAATATTCATCTTATGCTGACTATGACCGTTCGCTAGACAATAGAACAATACAAATAGATAAGGAATCTAAAGAAAGAGGAGGTAAAGCGCAATATCATTATTAAGGAGATTGATTGCATTTATCTAAAAAATTATTTTATAATACATTTTATAAATTATTATAAAATATTAATAATTATTAAACAATAATAATAATAAAATAATATATACAATTACAAATTCATGTCAGATTCAGATTCATCACAAAAAAAATCAAGTAAAAATGTTGTAATATCAGACTCGGCTCTCTCTGGAGGTGACGGAGCCGAAAGTAATGTCGAACCTGATTACCAACAAGAACGGCAAGAACGGCAAGAAGAAGAAGAGCAAGAAGAACAAGAAGGAGGCGGAGGCAGCGGAGGGGCAAAAATAAAAATAAAAGCAAAAGAAGGTGCACCGCCGGAAGCACAAGCACCAGAAGCTCCATCGCCTCCATCTCCATCAAAAAAAAAAAAAGAAAAAAAACTTGAAGGTAAAAAATCTGGAAAAAAAAAACTTAATTTAGATGTCGGTGAATCTGGCGAACAACAAGAACAAGAACAACAAGGCAAACCATCTGCTGCATCGGCGACAGCTGCCGCCGCCACATCTGAAGACAAAGACATGAATAAACTATTGAATGAAACAATTCCGTGGAATATAATTGACAAATTTTTCAGTGACAACCCCAATGTTCTTGTTGCACACCAACTAGATTCATACAATGAATTTATTTCAAATGGAATAAGTCAAATATTTAAAGAACACAACCCCATTGTCTTTCAAAAGGAAAAAAATCCACAGACAAATATCTATAAACACATTTCACGATTTTATCTAGGAGGAAAATCTGGTGATAAAATTTATTACGGAAAACCAGTAATATATGATGAAACTGCAACGACATCAAGAGTTCATTATATGTATCCCAACGAAGCGCGTCTTAGAAATATGACATACGGCGTGACCATTCACTATGACGTCGACGTCGAATTTGAACAAGAACAGCAAGAAGAGGCAGCGGCATCGGAATCTGGCGTTGGTGTTGTTGTTTCTGCTGCATCTAAAAAAATTATAAAAACGGTAACACTTTCACAAATACTCCTTGGTAAATTTCCGATTATGGTTCACTCAAACTTGTGCATACTAAACGGTCTTCCAAAAGACGTGTTATACAACATGGGCGAAGATAAAAGCGACCACGGCGGTTACTTCATTATCGACGGAAAAGAAAAACTCATTGTCAGCCAAGAAATGTTCGCAGACAACATGTTGTACACTCGTGTTCGAAGCGATGATGATAAATATAGCCACTCGGTTGAAATTCGCACAGTTTCGGAAGACACGTCTAAACCTGAGCGCAAACTGCGAGTCTACATGGTCGCCCCCACGCCGCGATACACAAACAATCAAATTGTTGTAGAAATACCAAACGTTAAAAAACCAATTCCGCTTTTCATTTTAATGCGCGCACTCGGCGTTATATCCGACTATGATATTATCGAAACATGCTTATTGAACATGTCGGAAAATCGAGACCTAATTGAGCTTTTTCGTCCCAGCGTGCATGATGCAAATAAAATCTTTACACAGCGAGCCGCCATTGAATATATTGGAGTGTTTATCAAAGGGAAAAGCGTGGTTCAGGCGCAAAATATTTTAATGAATTTCTTTCTCCCACAAATCGGTGAACTCAATTACCAGTCGAAAGCATTTTTTCTGGGATACATGGTAAATAAACTTGTGCGCTTGAAGGCCAAGATTGACAACCCAATCGACAGAGACAGTTTCAAATATAAACGTATCAAAATCGCCGGAAAAATGATTCACAGCTTATTCAACGAATACTATGCGCAACAAATAAAACGCATTCGAACGCTGCTCGATTTCAAATACAACTATAACTATGCCGTATATCAAGAAAATTTTATCGACATTGTAAAGGAATACGACGATATCTTTAAAGACCGCATCGTTGAAGACGGATTGCGCCGCGCATTCAAAGGCGACTGGGGTGGAAGCGAGTTCACAAAGGAAGCCGGTATTGTTCAAGATTTAAATCGTCTTTCTTATAACTCAGCAATTTCACATCTAAGAAAAGTAAACCTGCCGCTCGATGATTCAGCTAAAGTGATCAAACCCAGGCTCCTTCACGGTTCTCAATGGTGCCTCATGGACCCGGTTGACGTTCCGGACAATGGACTTCAAAAACACTTTGCAATTTCAACTCACATTACAAATGGATGCAAGGGAAGCGACATGATAAAGTGGCTTCTAAATGAACCTGGAATAAATCTGTTGTCGCTTGAAAAATATCCGAAAGATTTTTTATACTATCAAACGAAAGTTTTCGTCAATGGAAGCTGGATTGGCGTCGTCTCCGAACCTAAAGATGTTGTAAATAAAATCAAAATGTGCAGGCGACTATCTATTATTCCAATATACATTAGCTGCTCTTGGGACATCCAAATGCGCGAAATCACCATTTTTACGGATGGCGGACGACCCTGTAGGCCCGCATACTACTATGACCCTGCAAAAAAAATGTTCGCTTTTCAGTCAAAGTCAGTTTTAAAATTATTGACAACACGTAAATTTTCTTGGAACCACATTTGTGGCGGTTTCGGAATTAAAAAAATTAATCACAGTTCATTTTTTACAACCACTGACATGACAAATATTGTTAAACTGTATGATGACCTTCCTGAAAACATCACACTCGATAAAATGATCAGTCGCGCAGCTGTTGTTGAGTACATTGACGCATCAGAAGAAAATAACACGCTGTTTGCATTTCGCCCCGATGATAAAGTCAAACGTGGGGGTGCGCAATTTACACACTCGGACATTCACCCGTCGCTCATGTTTGGAGTCATGGGAAACTTGATTTCCTTTCCCGAAAACAACCAGCTTCCGCGCAACGTCTTTTCGTGCAGTCAGTCGAAACAAGCCGTTTCCATGTACAACACGTCATTTCTCCAACGATTTGATAAAATGGGCGTTGTCTTAAACAACGGGCAAATTCCGCTTGTAAAAACGCGCTATTTGAAATACTTTAACAATGAGCAAAATCCTTATGGTCAAAATGCAATTGTTGCAGTCATGTGTTATAACGGATACAACGTGGAAGATTCCATTTTATTCAACGAGGGTTCCATAAAACGCGGTCTTTTTCGAACGAGTTATTACAACATGTATGAAACGCGCGAAGAAAGCAAACAGTCGTCCGGCACCAGAATTGATACCCGCGTTTTAAATATGAACGACTATCAGCAAAAAAATGCAATTACAAATGCCGGGCGCGGAGAAGGGTACGACTATAGCAACTTGGATTCAAACGGGCTCATCATTGAAAATACGCTTGTCACTGAAAAAAGTGTCCTCATTGGACAGGTCGTAAGCGATTCTAAAAATGCAGAAGGAAAAGTAGTCGATGCGTCGGTTCGTCCCAAAAAAGGACAAATCGGATATGTTGATAAAACTTATATTACAGAAGGAAGTAACCCCGACATTCCATCGCGCATCGCCAAAGTCCGCATTCGTGAAGACCGCGCACCAAACATCGGAGACAAGTTCGCATCTCGGTGCGGTCAAAAAGGAACCGTTGGAGTCATTATTCCCGAACAAGATATGCCATTCACGTCTGACGGCATACGCCCAGATTTGATCGTCAACCCGCACGCATTCCCGTCCCGCATGACCATCGGGCAATTCGTTGAAACCGTCATGGCAAAAGCGTGCGTCATTTATGGCGCATTCGGCGACTGCACCGCATTCGTCAATCTGGGAAACAAACACGAAACATTTGGAAACATGCTGCTTAAAGAAAATTACAGTTCAAAAGGAACTCAAATTCTTTATAACGGAACCACCGGCGAACAAATTGAAAGCGAAATTTTCATTGGACCCACGTACTACATGCGACTGAAACACATGGTGAAAGATAAAATCAATTTTAGAGCCCGGGGTCCAAATACCAACCTCACAAGACAACCGGTGCAAGGACGAGCAAATGATGGCGGTTTACGCATTGGAGAAATGGAACGTGACGGGATAATTGGGCACGGAGCTGCGCACTTTTTACAGGAATCCATGTTGATACGAGGTGACATTTATTACATGGCGATTTGCAATAAAACCGGAATGACGGCAATATACAATCCGGACAATGACGTTTTTATGAGCCCAATGGCCGATGGACCCATTGAATTTAACGACGTTATGACAGACAATCCAAAACTAGTAAACATTACGCGATTTGGCCGCTCTTTTAGCATCGTGCAAATCCCTTATTCGTTCAAGCTGCTCATTCAGGAATTGCAAACTATGAATTGCGTTATGCGAATAATCACAGAAGATAACATCAACCAAATTGAAAGCATGTCGTTTTCAAATAATTATAAGATATTGTCTGGAGAGAAGAATTTTGCTTCAATTGACACTTCTGTCATAAAGGGTGGAAATAAAAATGTCAACAATGCTGATGATGACGGCGTTCAATTACTTATTCCGAGTGACTCGACGTCGTTGCTACTGGGCGGTGATGAAGACGCAACTGCGAATGGTCACGATGACATGAATATGGAGAATGATGTGGTGGATCCGGATATGGATATGAATGCAGATTTTCAAAATGGCGGTCGTGCACAACCACAACCGATGACTCAAAATATTGTTATGAACTGCAATCCAAGTGAAAAACCAAACTATAATACCAATTTGGAAGCGACTTCAACTGAAAATATGGGCAAAGAGTGGATTGAAATGATTGAACCGGAATCAAAAAAAAAGTACTACTACAATGAAAAAACAAAAGACACAATGTGGTATGACCCGAATCCCGCCAAAGATTACGAGTTGCGTCCGCCAAACGGATGGTACACGGTAACCATTGGCGGTCATGATTATTACCACAATCCTCAGAAAAATCTTACCAAAATGCGCGAAGATGTTACACCGGCGGACGCCAATCCTGTTAATGAAGACGAAAATACAGGAAAAGGTGATGATTATGACTCAACACCGTCCATTCTTATGGTTGAAAAAAATGATGAAGTCACAGAAAATGAAGACGGATCTTCTTCTTCGTCAGATTCGTCTGGAACTAAAAAGATTATTATTTAATAGTCTGTAAAAACCATTATTTTATTATATTTTATATCAAATATAATAAACCAATATCAACATTTTTTACACCTCCAAAAATGGAAATTTAGAAGATTGAAAAACTAAAAAGTCATTTTTTGAGGATGAAATAGTAAATATCGTGTATATTATTTCGGTGAAATGGAGAATATGACAAACCATTTTTTTTTATAAACTTTTTTTTTAAAATCCAAAATGGACATTTATTTTTGTCCATTTTCAGAAAATAAAAAAGAATCTTTACAAAAAAAAATCGTGTTTTTTTAGTTTTTTACTTTTCACGAAGGAAACAAAAAACCTTATGAATTATGATGGTGTAAAAATATTCAAAAATGTACATGAGAGCATAAGCATTTTTTTGAAAAAGTCGGATTTTTTGGGATTTTTTGGGATTTTTTGGGATTTTTAAAATTTGCTTACGCTCTTAAAAAATATGGATACAGATTTTACACCCTTACCTTATTCAATAACGTCAACAAGCATCAAAAGGTGCTTTTTTAGCGGGAAAATGATACACGAGGATACAAATTTTACACTCCAGAGCATAATCAATGCGGTCTTGGGGTGTAAAGTGTAAAATAAAATAGCGGGTGTATGGTAAGGGGAGGATACAAAATGGTGTAAAATGATACAAATAAAACAATGATAACATGAGCATTATTTACAAATGTGGCGTAAAAATCGTGCGAAATGCACTACTTTTGCACCGCCACCGCATAGTTGGTGCGAGTAATTTTTACAATGTGTGCTAGTGGCGCAGCATTTATGATGCGGCGTAAAAATGGTGTAAAAAATTGCGCGCTTTCGACCATAATTTTGTCTCAACATCGTCCAAAAATATATATTTACACAAGTTAAAAACTAAAAAGTTGTTTTTTGAGGATAAAATGATAATTTAATATTATTTAATAATTATGTAAACAATAATAGAAATATAATCTAACTATTGTTTAACAAATAAAAAAACAACAATTCAATAATGATTTATATTTGTGAAAAATGTAGTTTTTCATGTGTGCGAAAAATTGACTATGATAGACACTTGGTAACAAAAAAACACAATAATGATAAAATAAAAGTAAAATATACATGTAATAATTGTAGTAAATGTTATTCATATAGAGAAGGTTTGTATAAACATAAAATAATATGTGGCATTAAAACTAATAATGATAACAACAATGAACAAATAAAGTTTAGTAATCAAATCATAATGAAAATATTAAAGGATAACGAAGAAATGAAAAAAATAATTATTGAACAAAATCAACAACAAACGCAAATAATATTACAGCAACAACAGCAACAGCAACAGCAGCAGCAGCTTCTAGAAATGTTGCCAAAAATGTGCATTGGAAACATTATAACAAATACAACAAATAACATAAAACAGAAATTTAATTTGAATTTCTTTTTGAATGAACAGTGTAAAGATGCGATAAATATGTGTGATTTTGTTAAATCACTTAATATTACATTTGACGATTTAAATGTCACCAGAGAAAAGAATTTAGAAGAGAGTGTCGGTTCTATATTTTTACGGGGACTGAAAGAATTAGATGTGTTCAAACGTCCCATTCATTGCACGGATGTAAAAAGAGATGTAATGTATATTAAAGAGGAGGATAATTGGAAGAAAGATGAAGGGAATGAAAGGTTGAAAAATTCGATTGGAGAGGTTTCAAGGAAACAGATGAAAACATTGAAAGAGTTGAAAGATTCTGATCCGGAAATAAAAACAAATGAAAATAAACGTGATGAATTTATTTTAACAATGAATCATGTGTGCACGCCGATATCGGAATTGGGTGAAAAACGAATTGTAAAAAACATATCAAAAGAAGTGACTGTTTCTTAGACAGGAATCTGGGTGTCAACCCAAGCATTACAAGTTACAATAATTATATTTTATAAAATAAAAATATAAATCATATATTAAAATATAATGAATGACTTAGATAAAATTATAAAAAATCAAATGATTTCATCACTTCAGAACAACATTACTTTCAAACATCAACTTACAAATGTATTTAATAGTTATTATACACAAAATATTAAATACCACGTGTTGTGGTTATTTTTTCATTCATTTTCTTTTGCTTACCCAGATAGTCCAAGTGATGAATTCAAAATTGAAACTGCTAATTTACTTATGAATATTATTCCAAAGAACTTAACTAGTTGTGGTTCTTGCCAGAATGATTACAAAACATTTATTGAAAAACTTAATATATATAGAGTTGTGTCTTCAAAATACGAACTGTCAAATTTTTTTGTGGATTTGCACAATTATATTAATAATAAAAAATTTCAGTTAACCACACAACATGTGCAATACATGAATGCATCATCTAAATTTATCTTTAACTTGGATAGTATATCAAACAATGAAGCGACTTTTATAAATTACAGTACTGTTAAGAATAAGTATGATGAAATAGATTATGTTTATCTTTTAGAAACAAAATTCAATATAAATATGTTTACACTTATAGAAGAAAAAAAATTATCATCTTTTTATGACCTTTTCAATAAAATTAAATTTGACTCTATTTCGTTTAATGTTGCTATTGAAATTTTATAAATTATAATTTGATTATTATTTCAAAATATAATTACACCGGTAATAGTTAATGAGTTGGTTAAATTTGTGGAGTATGGTTTGTTACTTTAAGAAGAGGAACTAAATATATTGAACTAAAAGTCGCTTGTGGTATATTATATATACCGGTCAAAATATCATAAACAGAACCGAATGGGACAGGGCCACTCGGAGGATAATATGTATTCACATACGTGGTAATAAATTCACTTGACGCAGACCATTCAAATTCTAAAACATCAGTTGGAGCTACGAGGCCGGATCTCCAGTAACACTTGTAAAAAATGGGGAAAAATGGAGCTGAATTACTAGGTAATTGAATAAATGCTTCAACCGGGTCACACTCTACGGAGATCTTCCTATGTGACGTAGCACTACATTTAGTTTCACCAGGTAATGTTTCTTCTACTACTCCAGGTAATGAATTACAATAAAAATTCCAAACTTTGTATAAACAAGGAGGACTACAAACACTTTGTAGTAACGACCCTGGCGCTGTTGTCGCATATGCATAAAATGCTTGCCAAGTTGGCGCATTTCCATTAAATTCTGTTCTAAAATAATGTGTATTAAGAGGAACTATTGAATTTATACTTCCTGTTGCTCCTTGTGCGCCTGTTGCGCCTGTTGCGCCTGTTGCGCCTGTTGCGCCTGTGACACCTTGTGCACCAGTTGCGCCTGTTGCACCTGTGACACCTTGAGCTCCTTGTGCTCCTGTTGCACCTGTGACACCTTGAGCTCCTTGTGCGCCTGTTGCACCTGTGATACCTTGAGCTCCTTGTGCTCCTGTTGCGCCTGTTACACCCTGGGCTCCTTGTGCGCCTGTTGCTCCTGTTACACCCTGGGCTCCTTGTGCGCCTGTTGCTCCTGTTACACCCTGGGCTCCTTGTGCGCCTGTTGCACCTGTTACACCTTGAGCTCCTTGTGCGCCTGTTGCGCCTGTTACACCCTGGGCTCCTTGTGCGCCTGTGGCGCCTGTGACACCTTGAGCTCCTTGTGCTCCTGTTGCGCCTGTTACACCCTGGGCTCCTTGTG
>Ga0194133_10002832_pt1 | contig 25803 bp, 13 predicted proteins | sample TA2KigOf40mmetaG_FD_155448 | JGI IMG/M metagenome (GOLD analysis project Ga0194133, IMG submission 155448) | Freshwater microbial communities from Lake Tanganyika, Tanzania - TA2015055 Kigoma Offshore 40m | ecosystem: Environmental > Aquatic > Freshwater > Lake | place: Tanzania: Lake... | reverse complement strand
GAGAGGGCAGGAAAAAGTTAAGTTGAAAACAACTAAGCAGTGATTTGTATTTCTATAACTTGATGTGTATCTCCGTATTGTCTAACTTTTTTCCATCTTTCTCTCTCTGGGTTTCTCTTTGGGTTTTGATGCTCGTTTAAATTGGATGACTTGTCACTTTAGGTTCCACACAAACAGTCATTTCACAGTTTTGAAGCCTGACTTCAAATCACGAGCTTTGGTAAATATCGAAAAGAGAAACAATTGAACGACTTAAGATGAGACAAATAACTTCAAGTTATTAATTCGCGGCGTTGATATTTTCATTGTCTCCGAGTTAAAGAATTCATCAGAACGTAACTGACAAGCTAAAATTAAAGAATTTTTGACAGCGCATTGTATAGGTTGCTTGTTTGATGTGATTTGAAGTCATGTCTGGTTGGGATATTTAAGTGTTAACATGAATGGTTATTATCTCAGTCGCTGGAATGTCTGCCTGCTCATCTGTTTTTACAGCGTCTCATCAAAGCTAACGATGAAAAAGAAAAAATGAAATAATAAATTCCATAGGTTGAATTCACGGAACCGCAATTTCTAAATGGATCTTTATTTTCGAATTTTCTTTTCCTTTTGTTTAATTTTGATTGGTAAGTTTTGATGAACTTGTCAATCGTCTGAAAACGAAATCATCGAGTGAGTGTGGGTAAGGGTGTGAGTGCAGTGCTGAGCTTCAAATTTTGCAGGAAATGAACCCAATTATTTGACTGGATCTGATCAGTCTTCGATTGGAAAAAAGAAATAGAAACATTAAAAGTTATAAACGTATTTGAATTTGAGAGTTTGATCTACAAATACACTTTACATTGAGAAAATGTGACTAATGTAAAACTTCAGATCAAAAAAGTCGACGTTGCATTATTCGGTCCTCCTGACGTAAAGTTTTACTTTAATGAACTTAAAAGTATTCTCACTGTTGCCTTCCCCCTATTTTCTTGACATGAGCAACAAAAGTACTTTTATCTGCTATTACCAATCAATAGATTTTTCTGTCTACGGTAGCAAGCTTCAATTTTTAGAAATTTGATTTGAAGAACAATTATTTTTTCATGTGAATCAGTTTCTGTTGATTACAAAAATCTATTGTTCTGTCAATGACACTTGAAAAGTTTTCCAATGTGGGAATCGTTCTTTTTCCTTCTTTTCTCTCCTATTATTTCATTCTTTTTTTCTCTCTCTCTGCTTTGTGAGTGAATGTGCTTCGTTGTAAAAATCACTTCTAATAATTAACGGTTGATTCTATGTGATTAGGTTTTGATCGAAAATCAAATCCCAACAGACAGACGTCATAACACAGCGATTTATTCAACAGGGTCACTCAACAAAGATGACTTGGAACCCTTAATCAAGAATCTTTTCACAAAGTCAAGTTGGTTGCCCCATAGCTCTGTTTGTTTGTCTTCTGGGCTGCATGTCTGCCAGTCAGGCAGGCAGACCTTGCCTTACAATTTGGCATAATTACGGTTGCTGACACTTGCAAACGGATATTCTTTAACGGCTCGAACTGAACATCGCCAAGCAGTAATTGCATAATTATGTAATTAATAATTACACAGTGACAATAAAGTGAAAATTTTTGTGCAATGTACTTTAACAGACCGTACGAAACTTGGAAAGTAAAGATCTCAACGAAAAGTGTTTAGTTGAGCTGCATTTCAATTTCAACATACAAAGACTAATTTTTATTTTTGATAGCTAACTACATGAATTAAGAGACACAACCATATTTGTACAAAATGCAGTTTCAACTTAAAAAATATGTTTGAGTGGTTGATTTTCAGACAACTACTTATCATTGTTGGTTCCATGACTTTTTTCGTTTTTCCAAGAACCTGACGTTTTGTAACACTTTTTCGTACTGAAGACAATTATCATGTCGAGATGCGTCGTTTTCTAGAACCAAAAAGTCTGTCTTCTGCTTTCGATGTGTTTCTTCATTTTCAGTCTACCTCATAATTATTGAAGATTTTCTCATTTCATTGGCTCTGCTAAAGTTTGATTGCATTCTAATATGAGGTTTGTGTATCACATCAATCCCTGCATCTACCTCTGCTTATGTGATGCGCACAGGTGATCTCCAACAGAGCATTTCCTTCAGACAATCAGCAGAGAAAAACTTAGAACTAGAAACTAATAAGAAACGTTCAACCATCCAAATTGTTGCAAAGGTAAAGAAAGGGACAAATATCTAGCAAAAAAACTTTAAGACGTTATCTTAATTATACGAATTATCAAAACTCTGAGTCTTGCTTTGACCACCAAAAGCAATAAATAATGGTCGGGTACGAGAACCATCAAAAAAACTAAGCACGAACTTTGTTTGTTTGACAAAGTTAAAACAGAAAAGAACCTCAACATTGAGTCTCGTTTGGTAACCAAATTAAAATGTTTGAAAATGTACACATCATCATTATATTTATAAAAATCTAAATGGCTAATTCACATTAAAAAACAATAACGTTAGATTTGACAGTTCGAATGATATACAGAAAACTTCAAAGAACAGTGCTAATCTTAGGCTGTTGGTAACCTTGCATTAAAACTCGAAACATTCCTTTGCTAATTATACCTATTGCGATACAAATTTCGGGATTCTTTCTTGGACGATCGAACTGGCGAGCAATCACAACGAGACAATAAAACTTATTGCTTATGAGTAAAATAAAATCTAACTTTTGATATGAGCTTTGTTTTCCTTGCATGAAACAAGCTATGGCGACTTATTAAAAAATTTGGCATCTGAGCAACTTAGCTAAAAACATGAAAGGCCATGGGTCAAATGAAGTTAAACACAAATGTTGAGGATGATGCAAAAGAAGATCCTGCAGGTCAGCAGCAGCAGGAGCGTGTGACTGTTTGCTGTAGTCATGTTCGGACCTGTCCGGGCTGCACTTTGGCGGAATTCATTTCATTACTAGCCATTTTCATTTCTTAAACGATTTAGACCACCATGCCTGAAGATTCCGTTTTGTAGGTCGGAAAAAATCCGTCATTCATGCATGTCACACAAAAAGGGACAAAACTTTGTACATAGTTTGAAATACCATTCACTATTCCAACTCTGAACTAAATTAATGTTAATTCCTGGGAAAATAGTCTAGTGAGAAAAAATGTATTAACATTGCTTTGAATCGAATGAGCAAAACAAGAGAGGGACGTCTGTGTGTATTTCACTCTCTTTTATTCTCAGAACAAAAAAACCTAAAGCTTAGATATCGCTGCAAAGCTCGAAATCTAATGAAACTATTTGACCGGAAAAAAGCGATCAGAATACTTCAGAATTAACTTCCGTAAAAATACACAAAAACCTTAGAAACAGTAAGATTTGTTTTGAATAAGTTACAAAAAGCGTTTTAAGAGTTTTCTGTCCAGCCATCCTATGATACTGTCAAATGCAGATGTGAATGTCGCTCACTCATTTAACAAAATATTTCTCCCTCTCTCATTGGAAACTTGACAAAACGTATAATTCTGACCCCAGCATCTCTTTGATTTTCTAGTACAAACGAAAAACCATTATTATTCTTGGCCTTTTCTATCTATGTAGTATATTCAGCTACAGAGTTTGACTCGTTACTGGCTTGAGCCATGGGAAACAGACGCCCATCGACAACATTGATGGCTTTGATTGTTGCTCGTCCAAAAAACTTTTGGTACAATTTTCAAATCGTTCGAAAATGAATTGGCTGAGAAAATCATTATCCTTTTCAAAATTAGCTCACTTCAAATGGCTCAAATAGTCGTGTATACATTGTCATTTAACTTCCATACAGATAATCATTTTAAAGATTATGTAAATATTCGAAAATCTCTAACTTTTCAACTGTAAGAATATTTCGTTATTATAAATGTTTGTGAGGACTATCTGCCCCAGGGTTGCCCAATCCATTTCTCCGTCACCATATGCATTTGGTCTTCTCTTATTTCCAATCACAGACCGTTGATTAACATTTTCAATTGACATTTCGTAGCTTTAAAATAGACCCATTCAATTTTCTATTGATTGTTCTGGTCGTTGGATTAAGGACTTTGGTAAATGTTGTATCAAGCAATCTTTCTTTGGATTAAATTTCATAGATTTACTGAAACTTTTTCACATTTAATGCCCCAATCAATTTCAAATTTTTAAGCTGCTGTCCGTTGTTATTTTTATATTTGAAAGAGTTATTCCATGTCCCCTGTTTTCTATTCGATAGAATCTCACCATTATTTCAAACCTTAGTTCACATTAAAAATTAGAAGTCCATTAGAGGAAGTTTCGTGCTTTAATTCGCATTTTCAAAAGAATTGGATAATGTCCCATTACCCCTATTCTCATCTTATGGTCGACTTGAACTACCAAAATCAGTTATCAATATCGATGCACTGTCAAAAGATACAAAAAAAGGATTCAAGTAAGAAAAAAAGTACCTCTGTTTATATTCAAAAATCAATTTTTTAAGTAAATAGTTTGCTTTCAATGACTTAAGAGTTAGACCAAGTTTTGAGATTAAAAAAACTTCCCTGATTTTGAGGATTTTTTCAGTGGAGGCTAGTTTTTAGTTTTGATAGTATAAATAATCAGTTTGATTTTGTACGCCAGTCCCCTGGGCTTTGTCCTCAAAGGCGTATGAAAACGGACTCGAGTAACAGAAGACATCGTCGTCGAAAATGCTTGTCTGGCTAAAAGGAAACAGTAAACCGACTTGTATGATGATATTTTAGTCTGAGAGCTGCATATTTTAATATCTATTTGACAATTATATGAGCTAGCTGGCTTGCTGAAATTTTAGTCGGAAATATTAAAACTATTTGTTGCTTAAGTTTCTAAAACAAGTTTCTATAACAAGACCTATAAAAAGGAATGCAAATGTAAGATTTTAGGTTTATTTTTAGATAATCTACAAATAAAGCACCTCATTCTAGAAACAAAAGTTGCTCTGTAAATGTTTTAGTTACACGTACTCGGCTAATGATTGTAACAGATAAATCTTTAGAAAATGTGTAAAACTTCAAAATGTGAAATACGTTTTAGTCAGAGTTTGATGAAATCACTTCAAGCAAAAAATGGCTTCACATGTGTTTATTGGATGGACTCGAGGTTGCACAATCCAGATTTTTGGAATTCATAACGTTATAAACAATTCTGCACATCGACTTATCGTTGAGCTAGCTTTCGGTAGCTAGTTACTAAAGTTAATTTAGTTGTTACTAAGCTTCATAAAATTTTAAGTCTTCGTCATCCTGAGAACTACTGTTGTTTTTTTGTAGTTTTTGCTTGCTAAAACCGATCTTCAAAAAGATAAGTTTCCTGAAACATTTGTTAAAATAAAATTTAATGAATTTCCGTGCAAGCTGTGTAGTCCGCGTTGATATCTGTTTTCAAAAAGTCAAATATTTAAATGATGTAAATGAGTGGTTACAGGGGAAAATTTAAATTTTGGTAGTCTTTGTGGGGTTAGATAGATTATACTTAAAGAAAATCAAAAGTATTGATCTTTACCATAAAGGTTAATTAAACAAGATTTGTTTGGTCATTATATCCAAGATATTTTATTTTATTCATAGCCACTAAGGGGCTTTTTGAGGCTTAAAGTTGAAGATAGTTTTTGTCCTCACGCTAGCTTGTTCCAAAAATTGCATCTCTGAGTTTTGCATTACTATCCTCAAAATGTCATCGAGTTTTGTAACATTCGTCACACTATCAAAAGGAATCCAATTATGGTTGATGAATGAGCGTTAATTGCTCTTCCATGTGCAAACACTTGGACCACTTGAACGCAATGATCAGCACACATGCTTGGAAACAAGCGAAAAATACCTACTTTAACCTAAACATCGGCATAAATTGAAAGCAAAAATTGTAATGAAACATGAGAGAATGAGGAAACGCTATTTCAAGTTAAACGGCCTCGTTGAAAAGTTTGGGGATTTAAGCCTTCTTTTTATAATCTTTCAGGGTAGAAATTTTGCTCTCATCGATAATCTTGTTTGATTGTAGTTGTTTTTCACATAGCATCGCACATGTTGAAATTTGATAAAATCAGACCTCAAGTTCCGAACGTCTGTTCAAAATTTTTCCCTTTTATCTCTTTCGTTGAAAAAAGGTGAGATTTTGGTAACGAAGCTAAATTAGAGCAATAATATTTAAGAGCCATGAAATATACAAATCAAAGAAGATTTTGTTTGAAAAGTATTTCAGTCGTTCTTTTGTATGAGACCTATTCTTATTCCAATTTCTAGTGCTTTTCAACCAAAAGTTACGGCCAACAACTGACTTTTTACACAGTCGCATCATTTTTCTTAACAAATCATTGAAGCCACCAAGTATGGGATCCAGAAGTAGATAACTGAAAATTACGGAGCTCTTGAACACAAAGATCGCCCAACTAGAAAAGCCTTTTTCTCCAACTTATATTTAAAATTGACCTAAAGCTATCGTTTAAGGTTTATACTTCAACTTAGAAAATGGATCTTCATGATGATTTGTACATTTGTTCAAATACTAAACATCTCTATTTCTTCTTTATAATTCTGCGGTCAGTGTGTTTTGGAAACGAATGGCAGCAAACTGTTAGGTGTCAGTGACACAAGTTATCATTATCAGACGCTGAATAATTACACGTATGCAATCCTTATAATCTTGTATTAAGTAACGGGCAAAGTGACGGTAGATTTCTGAGATAATTATTGACTTCTTTGGCAAAAGATCTCATTGGAAATTTGCTTCTAGTGAAAAATGGATCAACATAACTAAATACCAAGTCAAGAATACAAAAACAATTGTTCAAAAAGTTTCTTTTGGTTACAATCGTAATCTTTGTAAATTGAAAGAAAAAGAAGCCAGAGAATTGACTTAACCTTCTATTTAATTGGGTGCCATCAACCAAATGATCAGGTTGAAAACTTTAACAGTACCAAACTGTTAAGAAGAAACAAAGTTCTTGTTCAATTTCCATCTGCAGTGATCCTCACTCATTCCTAAGACATGCGACTGTAAATGTGGGCTAAGAAAATGTCAAGCAATTAGTGGCCGGTGTTAACCACAGTCATTATAACACTAGATCTCTCTTTGGACAGATTCAACAAAGATAAAAAACAGATTTGAGAAAGACAATGCTGTTTGTATTCCAGCTTAAAAATGCCATTGTCAACTTGTAAATTTTAGATTCTACTCTCAGCTTCCATCTTCTAGGGAGGTCATAAATTGACTTTTGCACCGTACTCATTCAAAATTGAGGGGAAATACTTTTCTGTCTTGAGATAGTTGCGTAGGAGTGTGAAGAAGAAAGGACACCAGCGATCACTTTTGTTTGGAGATTCTAGGAACAAAAAATAGCAGAAAAAGTTTGACAGGTTAGCTAATGTAATTCACCACAACTTAATTATTGTATGAGGATAAAGAAACACAAGCAATAATATGGGCATTGAAATGACTATCTAGCTGCATCCAACAAAAGGACTATTTAAGGTTTAAACTAAAACCCTGAAAATGAGTCTCAGGTTTGAAAAACTGACTTAAAAATTGTAGACTACATTTGGATGCTGTATTTCTCGTCTAACTCATGACAACCAAGTGACACAAGATTTGTCTGGAGGGGTAGTAACATACATCCAACGCTACAATTAACGATATAGAGGCCAATTTCGATGAAGATTGTACTTGGGCAACACAAGAAAAAGATTTGGAAAATAAAAATCTTTGGATAGTTCAAAATATAAACATTCAACTTGATTTTTCTAGCCTCTAATATTTTTCGAAAGTACTGTTTTTTGAATACTTATTGGAATGACACTGTATGTATATGCTTTGATAATCCCAAATTGACTTAAATCTTTTATCCTCAAAGGTCCTTTTTTCCCAAATCTTTCTTATCATTCGAAATCCTTTTTCCATTTAAGCCTTATTAAATGGCTTCTTTTGACCTGCATTAAGAGACAATGAATAATTCTAAAAGAGAATTAAAGTTGGTGACCGGATTAATCAAGTAATCGTCTGAGTTGTAATGAAAAGCAATGCTCTGGTCTGGTTTATTGTATTTTTGTTTTCTTAATAAACTTTCTTTCCACCCGTGAGGAATCCGTTACAAAGTTGTTTTTAATGAACAAATTCTGGTGAGATGCTGTAGGTATTAAGCAACTAGCTGGCTTTTAGTTTGGATCGGGCACTGTCGGCTCTAGACTGATGAGCTTTGTGGCTTAAATCCCGCTGAGGCTCAACTTGTAAATCTTTTGCCTGAAAGAGTTGGTCTTCCTCAAAAGAATACGATGTAATCAAGTCTAATTTGCTTAAATGCACACAGTCCACACACCGAGAAGCTTTACTCAAGCAAAGTGAAACATTTTTTTCTTTGCAAGAAAGGACAGATTTTTTTATCGTGAGCACTTTGGACTTCAAATCCTACATATAATCTTCACTGAAATTCATGGAAAATTGTGCAGTTTCAAAACGATAGATTTAAGAATTTGAGCAAACATGTCGCGTTGGTTCAAGGTCAAGTTGAGGTTTTTTGTTGACTTTTTATTAGATTTTTTACAGCCTTATACCCTTTTACGTTCTTTTGTTGAACATGTTTTGACTTTGTCACATAAAAAGTGTCTTCGAGAACGTTTTTTTGTGTGAGCTGCAACAAATCCAAAAAAAATCCAACAAGCAAAGACAAATATTTAAGAAATCCAAATCGCAAGTGAACCAATAAAATGCCGAAACTTTAATACCAACCAAAAAATGTCTCCCTTAATATTTTAAAAATTTACACCATTTTGCGCTGAAAAGCACCAAAAAATTAAAAATCATTCATTTACAAGAACCTTTTTCAATATCAGATTTTATGGTAATAGGCCATTGGTCTTGCAAACAAAGGGAAAAAAGCTTGGTAACTTTTTTACCACACATGTCGTTCAGACAAGTGAGCACACATATCTTTAAATCTCTCAACAACCGAACATCCTTTCGTCGACATCGATATAAATTGTTGAACTCAATAACCCTTGTAATTTGTAAACTTTGCCACAATTTAATAATAATACGAAGGCATTGTCTAACCAGATGAAGCAGAAACTATTTTAATGCGAGTGACTTGCACAAAGATTTCTTTAACTCCAATCTTGATTCATTCATTGTTTTCTGGCATTAACATATAAGTGAATTTCTGTAAGTCGCCTAAACGCAGGGGTGCTAGGGTTGACGGCTGGATACAAGCACTAAACGAATGTGCGTAACCAATTACCAATATCAGGATGCAACGGTTTACACCAACAGGTCAGCCATTTCCACTAATCTTGTAAATAGTTCGCCACATCCCCTCTCACACCGTCCTAGGTTTGTTTCACAGAAGGGCATCATCACAACTCAGACTAAATGCCAACTTTTATTCGATTCTAGAGATTTAGAAGAAAACTCCCCAGACATTTCTAGCCCTAATCGTAGCTAGTTAAAGCTTATTCGAATAACCTCCAACCGTCACTGATGGGGGACAAAGAGCAAGAATCATTTAAAGTGAAAAAAAGATATATTTGCGGTTAACTCACATCAAGTCGAGTTTTCTTTCAATTCTATTGTTATGTGTAATCTTTAGTGCACAAAAAAGTTTAGGTCAAAACTTAGAAAGAGGAGAATAAAAGCGAGAGAGAAATGGAGGAGTGACATTCTTAAATTTTATCTTTACATAACATTTAGAGTAAAAGTTAAATTGTGGCTTCTTTTCTTCATCCAAGTATATCTCACTGTTAACTTTCACAATATTTAGATTTTTTTCTTTGCTATAATCTCTGACGATTTGATATTATCTGTCTAGGAGAGCTGAGATTGAAATACTTTGTATCAAAAGCATGCATAATTTATCTCCAGTCCACATGAAATGTAGGGAAAAAGATAAAAAAAGTTTGAAATGAGATGAGATTAACGACTTGGCTTAACAATTGAACCTGAAGCAATCAAATCTCTGGTCATCACAAAAGCATTTACGGTGTGGTGTGCTCATAAGTCCTTCTAGAATGTGAATGTGTAGGTTTGTGAGCTATGTCGAACATTTCTTGCTGTTTAATAGTGCGTGTGTGGAGGACGTTGGGTGACGGGATCTTCTCCTGCAGTGATTAATGCAACCATTCACAGGTTGGGACAGCTCGTCTTGCTTTGGACACACACTCGTTCTGTGTGTTCTGAGTCCCTGCCTAAATTTTCTTTTGCTCCACCATTCTCAGTCCAAAGCTTGAAATATGGGAATAGAACTCTTTGTACGTTTTCTGTCTATTCTCCCTATTATCTAGGTGTGTTTGCTACGTTTCTCAATTTTATTATTTTTCTGTTTGAGGGTGGGAGGGTAGGTGGGTGACCTGCCTATTTAGATTTCCACAAAACCACACATCTGAACAACAAAGTATTGTTTGGAGTCATCTTTGACACCTGAGTTTTTGAGGGTGGGGAAGGGGACATTGATAAAAACGGTCATAAACTGCTTAATCTTAAATTTTAGTGGGAAGATGTACTCCTCTTTTCCTTCTGGAAAAGGAATGCACTATAACTTAAACCTAGAAATAATTTTGGACACTGAAAATATTTTTGAGTCGGGTTTCATTTTAATGGATCCTTCGAACGCTTCCATCTTTCCCTCTGTCTCTTAAAAAATAGTAATAATGGCCGCTGAAAGAGATTTGTTTGTGTCATCTGAAAAATTGGTCTTTTTTATCTGACTTATGTTTCTTCCAAATGCCGGTCGTGTTTAGCCAAAGACAAACATTTGCTTAATGTATCGGGACCCATAATATATCACGGAGAGGGCATGCACAAATATGGTAAAATTAGTGGCTTGTAGATTCAGACTGTACTACAGAGAACGAATTCAAGTTGACAATAAATTCAAGCAAAAGAAAATGCTTTTAACATTTGGCCTAATAGAAGAGGAAAATTGAAATGAATTCAAATCAAAGTAAGCTGAACGGAAATTCTACAAATGTATATTAAATGAAAAAATGGAAGAAAAATCTCCTTTCACTGTCGGTTGTCATTGAATCAATAAATTGATTGACATAGCACAATGAACAGATTAATTGTACCTGGCTTGAACACGAATTAGTAGCGACTATCTAATCCACGACGGAAATTTTTTGTTTGATATCAGTAATTTGGAAAAGAAAAGGCCAAGCTTACAAGTATGAAAACCGTTGCCATTTTTATTGAATGGAATGAAAAGAAACTTGACAAAGAGTGCAAGAATGCATGAAACTTCTGACAAAAGTGTAAGAAACTTTAGTTATTCTCTGCCGAGTTTTAAAGTCAGATTGTTTGAGAATCAGGTAAATTTCAACGGTTATTTCCTTACAACCAGAAAGAAACAAATTAAGTTTGAAATGCTTCTTAGCATGTAGAGAGTTGTCTAAGTCGGGGGGCATCAATACCCCCCAGAGTCAGTCGACGTTTGTATCATCTTCCAAGAGAAACCATGTGACCGTAAAATCTCTTCAACTAGAAGAAAATTTTGAATCAAATTTGAAGACTTTTCAACATCTCTAATCGTTTTTATTTGAACTAGATCTATTATTGATTTTGAAACCGGTTGTATGAGTCAACGCTTCTGAAAAGAGTTAGAAAGGGACTCCAATTTACGGTGCTAATCCCAATTTATGTGGATGTTAAGACGATCGTTACCTACTTCAACTTACATCCACGGAATTTTCGTCAAAAGGAAAAGCCTTGCTCCAACGTTCATTAAGATATTTAATGATCAAAAAATGTTTATAAAAGAATTCATGACGTTAATGTTAAACAGAAGACATGAGATCGGATATAAGAAAAGACATTCTTTATGGAGATCCAAAAATAGTACTTGCCTTTCCTGTGCCTTTATATAAGGAATCTGTTTTTGATAAGAGTTGCTGTAAAAGTTCTTCTTAGCAGTTCTGAGTCAAGAATTCTTTGTGATATAGCGTAAAATACTGATTACAGCCTTAAGAAACCACGAAGACGTACAATTGTTTCTTTGTCTTTAGGTCCAAGGCGAAACTGAAATCTGAGAGTGTTAGGTTGACAATTACTTCAGCTCATCTTCATTCATGTTAGTAGAAAGTGATCACACGCCGTGGCATTTCTTGATTTTTTGGTTTCGTCATATTCGAAGATTCAAAACGCCTCAGGTTTACCCTCCTAGATCAATGGCAAAATTTGAATCAATTGTTGGGACCAAAAGCTATTTAGTGGGGACACGTCGTAGATTTATGACCAGGATTTGATGTTGAAGTTTGAGACAATGAAGTGCACGTCAACATTCTTTAGTAGGACTATGAATCAATATTCAGAAGGAATCTCTTTGAGCGACCAAAATAGTGGAAGTCAGGCTCGTGCTTCGGTACGACACTACGCAAAGAGATCTACAAAGAAAAACTGTTTAAGAGTCAAAACTCTTTTAGAAAGTCAAGCCATCACTCTATACTTTAACGTGTGGCTGGTCCCATGTCATTTGCCCATTGCAAAAAACTAGATTTTCTGACCCTCCCCATGTAAATAATTTGAAAAAATTGTTTTTGTTTACTTCTTTGCTCGACCTGAAGTTTCAAACAATTTTCTGGGGGCATTATCACACCACAAAATCTCTAGAACCGAAAGAAAAATGTTGCATTCCTCTAAACCAATATCTCCATCAAAACTATAAGGATCTCTGGTGAGTCGTAAAAGTATTTTGGAACTAGAGACAAAATGAATTTTCCTTAAACATTATAAAGATATTTTTAATGAATCCCTTGAAATATTTTCAACAACAACGAGTTGCAACAACTGCAGCTTTGACATAAAAACTATTTTCTTGAACAAAGGGCTTTTAAAAATCCACCATAGATTTTGTGTTTATAAAAGTTATAAAATATATCAAAATTATATATTTGAATAATTCAAAGTTTAGGCTCCTCTTATTCATGGTTAAATCACAAGCTAAAATGCTCTATTCGTCGCATTCATACGTTTTAAAAATTCCTAAATTATAATCATCAAATTGAAGGTAAGTATTTTGCTTTTAACAAGTCTTGCATCAAATAAAAGAAAAGGTTTCCTCAAAGCGTTTTGTTGTGGCTTTATTTGGGGTATTAGTTAAATATTTGAAAAAAATTAAAATCGAACTGACTATTAGCAACACAAGTGTTTTGAATAGTGAATGAAATGTAGAAAACGATTTGAAATTAGTCTTACACGCAAATGTGATGTCGACGTCCTCGTACCCCTTGTACTTGTTGGAGTATTTAGAAATCTCTCATTGGGCATTGAACATTGTCCAGAAAAGGTAGCAAACCTTTTCATTATAATGAAACATGAAAGAAGTACGTATGATTTAGATTTGAAAAGAAAATTTCCTAGAAGAAATTTTTTTGATTCAAGTAGATATTCATAAATGCAGCTCTAAAACGTAATTACACTCTGAAAACTGATGATTAGGGGAGCGATTCGCTGAAACAGAGAGTGCAACAATGATTTATAAATTCATTTGAAAAGTTTCGAAGCTTTTGGAATGGGTGAGAAGCACCCCAAAAACTTAATTGAATAAAGATGTTCATTTGAAAATGTGAAGCTTTAGAAATACAATAATGTACCTACTTTTGTATCTGTTTTTATAATTCCATTTTTATAATTCCAGCATCATGGAAGAACTGCTTAGACCAAACTTCTCCAAATTTTCCTCGAGCCTCACCACAGCAAGGAGTGTTTCAAGCCCATCTTGAGCCCCTAACGTCTATAAAGGAAAAAATATAACTGTCCCTATTTCATATTTGTATTGGGCTTAAGCTCATTCATTCACAGCGTAACAGTTGTACAAAACTTTCCAAGAGTTTTAAATCAATACGAACTCGTGCAGGGTTAAGGTTAGGTTAGGTTAGAGTTCGACGAGTTCGTTGTTTGACGAGTACGTAATTTTACGAGTTCGTAGTTAGATGTGTTCTCCTAGTATCGGGTTGTAAGACCTGTTGGGTGTGACAGTGACAACCTCCAATCATATTGCTGTCTTAAAGTGTCGATATACCTCCATTCATTTGACTGAGAAACGAAGAAATTAGTTGTCCCAAAGAAAATCACCTCCAGGTGGGATGCGAAGGCAATATTTAATTTACTCTTTATGAATGAGGCAAAAAAATCACAAAAAGCGGCAGAATGAAAAAAACTGTTTGTAACAACACATATGTTTTGGCAGCCCTTTTTCAGTCTTCTTTCTTGAAATACTGAATGTTGACAGATATGAAAATATTTTTCTTTTAATACTCGCCAAGATATCTGATTTGATTTCGTCCAAAACAAAGCTAAATTAGAACTTATAAGAATCAAAGAACCTTGTGAGTTCCTTACGCTGAATTTCGGACGAACAATCCAAAAATATCATATCTTCACGAGGACTTGTAATTCCATGACAGGCTTTTGTTGGGCTTAAACTCTTCTCATGTTATCAAATAGTCTCGTGGAAGATTGGGAGTGTTCCAGCAAGATTTTATACAAAAAATAACTCATTTAATTTACTTTGCTAATTATAGTGTGTGTTTGTTCTATAAAGGCTTGTCAAAATTAGAGGTTACAAAAACACAATCGCATAGCATGATTCCTTCTCTTGCTGAAGCAAAAATACCAAGATAATTAGTTGAGAAAAAGTCTTAACGAAGTACAGGCTAACAAGCATGAATATCTTAAAATGAAGTTAACTTAATTCTTCTTAGTGATGTTGAAGAGAGTCTTTTTCAAACAAGTTGACATTAACAGTTAATTAGCTGCTTTTGAATAATTTAACAGTAACAAAATTCAGAATGAAAATAAAAGTAATCTCCCCTTTTTTCCGATGAGAATTTCCAAAATTTTGTCATTTTGTTCAATGGTTTGCTTCTGAGTCACTTGAATGATTACATTCTTTAAGGGATTCAAGTGATGGAATGAATTCCAAGACAAGTCAGACATCCTAGACCTCCTGTAGATGCAAGTCCATAGAAATCTATGCTTCGTTCGACGAGATTCCAAAGCTGATCACCAAAATTGATAAGTTCCAGCTCCCTCCAAACTGCTGTGAATCGGAGACACAATATTTTCTGTTTCGGTTGGAAATTCAACGATTATCGAACCTAGAAGAACCATAAAATACGGTCATTTTTTGCAAGCTACTATTTTTGGTGATGTAGAGCCTCACGCAAAACTGTGTGCGTGTAACCAAGAGAGGTAATTGAAAAGAAAAAGATTTGGATTTTAACTCTAGACTTAAAGCTTAAAGGCCAGCTCAATACTCGCTGAGAGATTAATGAATGGAGCAGGGCTCTCATTTCTTAACCCTTACTGCTATTGTCAATGTAAAAAGAAAACTTTAATCAGAATAAATTACTCTGGACATTCAAATGAAGGTCTCAGTTTTTCCTCTTTTTCGTCAGAATAATAATGCAGTAAAAGAAAATATTTTCAAATGATCTTTTAGAAGATTAGAATGAATCAAAATGAATGCTTTTGTTAAGTCACTCCAATCCAAGGGCAAGCATTTCTGAGTAGCATTGGTTCGACATCAATCCTATCAGCAAGGCGGGATAAAAGCTGTGATAGAGTAAACCATCAAGATACAGCTTTCAAATTCTGACATAATCCAAAAATTTCAATTTCGATCCAACCCTTGAAGTTCCAATTGGAATGTTGAAGCGACGACAGAGTCCGACCCACCAGATCGAACGACTGAAAAAAAACTTTGTCACGAAATAGGGTTCCAGATAATGCAGTATTCTGTATTGCTAATAAATTTGAATTCATTTTGGAAAAATTTTAGCTGACGTCCGAAGATGGCTTTGATTTCCAGCGTCGCTTTTGCTTCGTCAATTGAAGCGAGTAACCCCTCCTTAAAACCATTTGAAAAAAACCCTAACGGAATTATTGGATTTATAGAGATCTACAAATTCAGGACGCATATAACCTATAAGTTAGGGGACACCTTCATTGTGAACAAATATACATATTTTAAGAGCATGCATAGTGGATATGTCTCCTTTTTTTCTTTTGTTTGATCAAACTCTTTTTTCAACCCAGTTTTTATGAAAATTTTCCTTCACTTTTTATCGATCGGAGGCGTTATTCCTGACCTGATTGAATTGTCATCCATATTGGATGATTTTTTTCCTTCATTGCCATTCAGATTTCTTTGACTTTTTCATACACGAAAGGAAATGATGGCCAAACCTAAACCTTTAAAATATCTAATTTCGTGGTGTTCATGAGCGAAAAGTTGTAGTTTAAAACAATAAATTTTGTTAACTGCTCAGGTTTGATAGCAAATTTTAAGAACATTTTGAGCGATGTTATGTTGTGATTGACGTTTTTTGTGCTTTATTTCCCGAAGGTTTTACACGTTTCTATTGTTAACCGATTTGACGGGATATTACCTAGCACTAGATGAAAAACAAATATACTTTAACACGCAAGATAACGACAAAAACTTGTCGCATTCACATGAACCCCTTTCATGCAAATGTTGTTGCACTTTTTTCTTTTGGCGTTGGTATTGGTGTTGGTGATGTTTCCCCTCATTGTAGCCATTCATAACAGGCTGTCCTGCCATGTGCCACAGGTTTTTTTCTTTATCGACCAGTTGGGGAAATCAACTTAATCTATTGCAGAGCAAAAAAGTTACTTTGATTGACTTGAGCCACATTGTTGTATGAGATGAAATTTTAAATACGGCATGATTATATTTACATGAATGATTGAATTTGATCGGATCGGATCAGATCGATTTGAGTTCGAAGGGCTCTCAATTGAATTTAAAACTTACCACAATAGCTCAAAATAATATTTTAGATTTGAAAATTTATCTGAAAATTTTGGCGTTAGAAAAATTAGAACTGATCGAGGAGGGAAGATTAATTTTTCTGAATAATTTTTTTCTTTCTCGAATATGCATGAATGTTTGATTTGGAGACATTTTAATAACTTGCCTTGGTAAAGTCTTGCAACCACAAATTCCCGGTAGAAATAGTTTGCATATTAATGTTGAAAAAACGGTCGAAGCGATGAATCGAAGCGTTCCAATTGATTCGATTGTGATTTTAATCGCGTTGGCTGATACATACTTGATTATTCAGTTGGTTAATTTATGCAAAGGAAAAGAAAAAAAGGGTACAACTTGACTAACTTTCCTTTTCGAATATTTCAATTCTGATTGAAGTCTCAAAAACGGAATCAATTTTTAACTGTTTGTCGTCCACCGTGGATTTTTAGATTTTTTGCTTTCCATTTTAGAATTTATTAAGCATAACACCCTTACAGAACTGGAGTATTTTTTGTGCTCATTGTTAGGCTGTGTTTTTTATTGTATTTTACCAAGCAAGACCTTTTTTATCTACTTTGGCTCGAGCTGTATTCTTTATTGGTTGATTATCATACGCATAAGCACACATGGAAATAAAGATTGGAATTCATAAAAAATTTCGAATTCAATAGGGGTTATTGAAAATTCTTGCTTGCAGTGACATTTCAGTTAAAATCTGGTTTTTAGCAACTGATTTCCTTATTAAGCAGACGAATCAATTGTGTTTAGGGAGGCTTGATCCGTATCCCAGATCGTCCCATTTCTAAGAACTTGTTAGTTGAATTCTAGAACTTAATGCTCACTTAGATATTTTATTTGCTTGCTAAGATATTTTATTTTGTGACCGCAATAAGTCTTTTTCTTTTCAAAATAATCAAAGAACAGAATGATGAAGGATACTTTATTTGCAACATAGGGTAGGTTAAACGAACATCTTGCATTAGTTGAGTGTTAGCATCCATGTTAACAGCGAAAAATTCATACCTTTACCTCTGTAAATCATGAAATGATTAGTCTTGATCGTTCAGATACGATCAAAACAATTTTTGCAGTTCCTGATATTTACTACGTAGCAATTGCCAAACCTTGGGGCCACTTGCAAATTTAATTTCCTGAGTTTTCTGGAAAAAAGTCTAAACAAAATGGTTGTAAGCAATTTCGGATTCTTCTCTGCGGTTAGATTTCATTATTCTCTCTTTAAACAATTCCTTAACAGTCTATTTTAACAAGTTCCTTAAAGCCATTGTAATAGAATATTGGATGGTATAACCCTTCTATCAAAATACTTAGTGTTATGAAAAAAGCAGTTTTATACTCATTGGTTTCCTTAAATGGTTTCGAGATGGTAAGCACGATAAAAGTGGCGAGGCAAGTCTGTTTCTCGGTTAATAACATGGCTAGAAATGTAAACTGCAAAAATTAACCCGTGATTCGAGTTTAATTATTTTATCCAGCATTGAGTGCATTCTACGATCGCCAAGCTCACGGAATCACTGTGAAAAGTTTCAGAAAAACGAAAATTTAACCAAATAATTTTAGATTTATCTCAAGGTACTTGTACACTAATAAAAAAATTATATATATATATCATTCTCATTTATCTTTCAACTTTATTATGCATGATTAGTTTCATGTTTTGTTTTACAGCAGTGTTTCAGGCTACCACGCCTTGTCTGGTCAATATGGCGTCTACAAATTTCGTACCATATTTGTTTGACCTATCTCATAGAGAAAGGTTTTATCTATATCTACTAATTAAAAGAAGCAAACTTGCAATTTACCTTTCATGTCATGGCTAGGCTTTGAGAAAATGAACGCGAAAATGAGGGATTGTTAAGGGCCTTTGACAATCATTATTAACTTTGAAAACAAAAAAAAAGTTTGAATTCGTTTTTGTGAAAGCCGGAGAAAAAGCAAAAATGCTACAAAAAATTCTATCTTTGCACCGCAAACAATAGTAACTTGGACACCTTAGTGGTCTCCTGTTAACTATAAAATCTCACGAGAAGAAACAAACTTGTAAAGCAAACGAATGAACAGACAGGAAATGTAATTACTTGAACGAGTAAAACGGTTGGGTCAATGTTAACCTAGACTATTCTGACCACACTTGTAATTTGCAGATCCTCAACAGTTATTTTACTTCATAATTTGACCCCTTAAAAGGCAAAGCACAATGAGAATTTTTCTGATCCGCTTTTCCTTTGTCTCCATTTTTTTGTGCGAGAAAAAAAGTTACATTTTGAATTGAAGATTGTTTGGATTTTGTAATTATTCATTTTTGAGAAACCCGAGTTGACACTAGTTCATTATCTTGTCTCATTTTTTGTTCAAGAAAAATTAACTGATGCAGTTAGAAGACTTTTTAACAATTTAAATGAATCTTGCTAAATAAAATGAAAGAAACTTCTGGTTAATTAAACAGCTGTCTGGTCTGGCAAAATTAGTGTCACACAAATATGGTAGTGATGTTTTTGCATTCTGGAGAGTCATCATCTTAAAGGTCCAAAATACTTTGCTGGAATATTTTTTTATTTTAATTTCTAACACATTTTGCTGGTTCAATCACTACAACTCATTTAAATAGAAATATATATATACCTTGACAATTAAAAAAAAATTAATTTATGGCTTTTACACAAGCAATTCAAGTAAAATTGATTTGAAGACTTGTTTACGGTCACAGTTTATTATATGGAGAGAGTTGTTGGGGCTCTCAGTCAGTAATTAGGCGTAGACCAGCCAAAAATCTTCAATCAAGAATCTGAAAAAGAAGAGCACCTCAAAGCAAAAAACTTGCATTTTTTATTTTATTGGGTGATACATCCGTTGTTTGAAATGATAAGCAGTGGACACGTCAGCTTTAGGACTCTTTCCTGCTTGATAAACAAACCTCCAACAAACAATTCAAGTTCTCTGCAAAGTCATCGATTTGTGAACAAGTTTTGTTTGAAATGCTGCTGATGGGAACCTCGTACCGATTTAATTGTTCTTTTCTCTTCTTCTTCTCATACTTCACCCAATTGTCAATGATGGACAGCATAATGAGACTTAAACAAACAGACGCACATTCAATTGGATCCCACACCCTCAATTTTTTGCTCGATTTTTTCGAAATCGAGGAAAATTTAAACAACCCTTTACATTCAAAATGCATTTTCACAGAAAGATCGGCAATAATTTTGCCGGATAAAATGGTTTAAAGAACTCGTTTAACCATAAAGCTACTCAAAAACCAGTCTCATACTTTCAAAGCCAAAGAACAAATTCTATCTTTATGATCAAAATACAATAACAACAAAATTTAGTTTTTACTAATGATAGTGAAACAGCTAATATAAGGGATACAAAACTGAAATTAAAAATGATTTTCGTTTTAGGAAAATAGTATGAAAAACAAGCCGTTTTCAGGAGATTCGCATACATCGAAAATAAATTTTATTCCGATCAAAGCATTAAAAATTAATAACTAAATTTGCAATTAGTTCTCAATGTTCTATTGATTTCAAATGTTTTCATTTCCACTCGTTGATTTAAAAACCATTATTCCGACATTTAGAGTGGCAACAATCATAGTGCTCACGGCTCTGGGACTAAAATTACAGCTACTGAAAAGCCAAATAATAAAATACAATGTGAAATTGAAAAAACTTGTTTTTCGGCTCTAAATGATTTTTGTGACCATAGAATTTAATTCTGTTTGGCAAGGCTTAAATCAATCAAGAATTTTCTATGAAAAACAGATAAAGTTATACTTTTTCACAAAAAGAAGTGATCCTATTTTTATTGAAATTAAAATTTTCTTTATTTGATACATTTTTACTTTAAAAACTGTTGCTATATCAATACAGCTGTTTTTAAAAATTTGTTTATTTAAAAAATCAAGAATTAATTTTACTGTTAAAGTTTGCTAAAATTTCTTACTTTTATTCTTTAAGATAAGGTTAAGATGCATTCGCCTCCATGGTCCACTAGAAATCAGTAAATTTCATAAGTGTTGTTATGTTGGTACTGGCGTCGCTGGGTTGAATAAAGTAGGAGCTGGTGATTACACGTTTAGGTGTAAACCATTAACTTGTAAATTGAACATAATGACATTCTGTTTCCGTTGCAGTTCCGGCGTTTCAGTAATTACTTTGAGTTTTATTGAAACCGTCTTCGTTTAGGGCTTCAATTCAATGATTCAATTTCGGAGTGCACTTTCACTGGTAAAGGTTCATACTTTTCTATTACTTTGCTTGCCGTAGCTTCAATTTCGATTTTTAATGGAACTATCAAAAATCCAACCAAAACTATCAAAAGGAAACGTTCAATTGAATAATTGAAAATAAAATAGAAAATTTTTCTTCGTTAATCAAAATACATAAATAAGACATGAAAACTGTGATGGACCCTTTCAATTGTTTCCCGAAAAGCAAAATAATATTGTAGCTCCCAACAAAGGTTAGACGATATTTTTTCTACGACACTTTTTACAGTTTTCTTCTTTAGAGGGATCTTCTTTTATTTATCTTAAAAAACTAGTTTGTTTCGTGTTCATTTCAGCCCATGAATCCAAAGTCAACTTTTTAATGATAGGTCTAACAGGTCCGAGGATCCTCATTTCTACTCACTCGCACACAAAGCCCGAGGACTGGTCCCACTTGTTTGCATGATAAAAAATAAACCTAAACTGATACCAAAAGAACATGTTCAACACGAGGGGACTTCATTCAAGCATTATTTTGGCACAAAAACTACCTATGAAAAAACTCTTACCCCTCTCTTCTTTATAGACACCCTCTTGGTAAAGACAGGAAGCTTAAATTTTTTCCATGGAAAACCGTTTGGTTTTAATGTTTAGATAAAAATATTGATTGAACAGTGAAAAAGTTTACTTTAAAGACTTAAGAAGATTGTAAATATTACAAGTCTTATTCTTCTTGGAGGGCTGGTACTGAAAAAAACCCTTTCCTCCTTTTTGTGTCTTTAGGCGATCCATTTTTTTGTATTTGATGAAACTGATTTTAAGACGAATTTTTTGTCAGATAGGATCCTCGTGCGTTGGCTTAAGCAGATCAGCTCAATTTTAAGTGAAAAGTGTGGAAATAATTGAGACAGAGCTCAACCAAGACTCCTTGGTTACGTATGGAGTCATTAAAATCACAATTAGAATGAGCCAAAGGCAACTCGAGTCACTGCAATCAGTTTGTAAAAAAGTTAACTTTAGGATCAATTGATTTTAGAAACGATGAATGTGTGACATATATCCAGATTGTTTTTCCATTGATCTAGAAGTAACCCATCTGCGAAAAGGGGCCAATGTGAATGTGTGTTTTTTCACATCAGGCATTGAGTTCAACCATATGGGGGTGGGGGAAACCGTCTAGCCGCTAATTAGTTCTCGGTAATTGCTTTGTGGCGTGCTGCTATATTAATGTGGTCCTGGACAAAATATATATTAAAAGATTGGCTGTTAAAGTTATTTTACAAGGAATCACATCACATTGTATTTGAAAGCTTTTTTCAATGTTTCCCAAGAAAGTAATTAAATAAATAAATGAATTTCAATATTAGATAGTGAGCTGCCTGTCATTTTTTGATCGTTCTTTGTTTCTTTGGGTTGGTTTTTCGTTAGCCTTTTTTTAGTCAAAAGCAATTTGGTTGGAATGGAGACCACGGGAGTTCGATTCGTTAATTTCCCTCAATCCTGAAGTAGAATCAATTAATTTCCTAATGTACACGCGCGCCCTGCTTTAGCAACGGCCTAGTGCTAATTTCTACGCCATTCTTTCTGTCCCTCGATTCTGTTCAATCCTCTCTGTTTTTTCACTCTGTCTGGCCTCTTAATTCTTTTAATCACGTCATTTGTTTTCAATTGTTTTTGTGGAAAGAAAAAAGAGTCGAAAATAGTTTTCAATCAAATTAACAAATAATAGGTGCAAAATAGGTTGCAAGAAAAGAAGAAAGGTGTTTCACGCTCTCAATTTATCGCAGCTCTCCAACAGAGAAGTCATTAATTAATGAAATCATTTATACTTGTCTGATATTCGTTTTCAGTTTAAGTTATCAGAAAAATGTTGCTTACGCAGTGTCGTGCAGGTTTTTAAGGCTTCTTCAGGAGGCAATGGATTAGGTCGTGTTATATTACTCGAGGGTTGAAAAAATGATTTCGAATTTTAGGAAAGTTACGATGAGTTCAATCAGATTTGAAATGGCAATAAAGCTGCTCTTTTTAAGGCCTCCGTGTTGCTGTAAATAGAGCACCATACTTAGGTATAAATTAATATACTGACATTTGGATGATCATAGTTCAATTACTATTTTTGTGTACAATTTTTGAGACCCAGTGAGGTCAAAGCTTAGGATTCTAAACTTTGCCTCAGTCAGGTTTTTTTTGTCTCTAGAAATGAACGGAAAAACTTTTTGATCGAGTCAAAAGCCTACCTATATATCTATCCCTCATCAAAGTGAACTAAGAAAAATCACCATTACACGTTTTTGATGTTATCTTTCTATTGACGCAAAACAATTTTGGAAGCCTGTGTCAGGTCTCAATTAAAGATGACATACACAAAAGCCAAAAGATTGACATACAACCTGTAGTTGCAACAGCATTAAGTTTGTGTTTACTTTGTTTGGTAAATATAAGTAGAAAATCCAAGTAAGGGAGCTGTGAATCCAATAACTTTTTTGTAGCAATGTTAGTTGGAAACACAAAGAGGGGAAAAGAGTCCTCTCATTGAGCTCGTAATTGTGTGCAATGTACATAATGAGTGTGTCGAGTAATTATTTCGAATAGAAAAAACAGTGAAAGCATGTGAACAGATATAAACAAACATTTCATGACAACACACTTAATGCCATAAAATGGAAGGACAAATTCGAAACGATTGCTCACTTTCAAAGCTACCTGCTTTAGACAAATTAAAGACGTACGAGCATAACAAAATTGGCGTTGCAGAACATGGTGAGGTCCTGCACGACTGGAAGATTAAAAAACATCTTGCCTTGTTGGCTAATAAAAAAAATCAAAGCAGTAACTTAATTAAAAATCGTTTGATAAACCTAATTTATGTGCCACCAACACTTTTGAAAGAAAATGATTTTTTTCTCCCGGCATAAAGCGATGACGAATCCTGTGGTCAAATTTTTCCTCAGTTGTATATTGTACAGACAAATTATAACATATTCGGACAGATTTCACCCTCAGGCCCTAGAGCCACAAACTAAGCCAATCTGAAGCTCCAATACAAATAAGCAAACACTGTGAAAAAAAAGGAAAGAGTAACAATTTTTATAAATATCTTTAAATTTGAATTGACAAATGTTTTTTGTCTAAAAAAGATAAAAGTGAAGTCTGCCATCATAGGTATCGTACTACTCCATAATTAGGGGAAACTTGGCATAAATCTGAATTACTTTTAAAGATTTTTTCTTTGTAAAATTCAAAAATATTTCGTCGTGTCATTTTGTGTTAGTGTAAAGATCTCTGGTGTTTGTTTTGCAAGAAACATCAGCCCTGGTGGTCCTACAAGAACACATCAAAGGCGAGGGAGTAACTTGAGCCCATACTGTGAAATAAAATTGTTCCAAGCTAAATAAACCACCTGCAATATTCCCTAACACTTGTGACTTTCATAAGAATTGATAATTTTATCTTTACTCTAGCACAAACAAAAACCTGTACATTCTTTAATATATCAAACTTTTTTGTGCAGTATTTGCATCATTTCGCTAATTTTGTTTTTACTTAAAGGTTTCAGTAACTTTGTTTCACGAAAATAAACATGCAAAGAGTCACTTGTAGATCAAAGTTACATTTCATCACTCTTTTGATGACAAGCACCGAATAGAATTCATACATCTCATGCACACAAACAAGGTGATGATAATGCTTAAATTTTAAGTTCAATATTAAAAAGAAGGTACTAGCTATTATCTGTTCAATTAATGTGTTTGAGTAAAAGTTCTTTTTAAGATCTCATTTCTGCATAAATTTTTCTTGTCATATCTAAACATCACTTTGAGGGCATTCACATGAAAAAATAAAGACTAGATCTTAAAGAATTTCTAGCCAATAACTTTCAGTGAGCATGACAGGCTTTTAAATGACATGTTATTTGCCATGTCGTAAATCTATCTGAATCACTTTTAACACCAACATGTTACATCAGAGATTTGTTTAAAACAAGTGTGACAAGGCATTTCTTCACGATAACTAACATGTTAAATGACTAATAAAAATACTGAAACAAACAGTAATGAACCACATTGAAGATAGCTTTGGTGATCTTTTTTTCTTTTGGGATCTTACTCTCTTTCAACGCGGAATTAGGCCTTGTAAATGACGCAGGGAGAAAAATACGTTCGATTTACACTTAAGATGATCTCCTCTTGTCTTAATGCGATTCTTACAGCTGAAAGTTTTTTAACGTACCCATTCTTAAGGAAAAAGAAATTAAAATGAGGTGACAATTGGTCTTTAAAAAAACGTTTCGTTGTCAATTAAAACCAGCTAATGTTTGATTTGTGAGTGTGAGAAATTAACCGTGGGAAAAATTAACTTATATTTTCTCAAGTTGTTGTGCAGCTGAAATAAACGTTATATCAATCCGTACTTTTTATACCGACGTCAACATTCTCAGGGTTCAAAGAATTGTTCTTTGATTGTTAAAAATCCAACTTTCCATGCCCCTCGTTTCTATCTTTCTCTCTCTTTCATTTTTAGAAAACCATTTTTTTCATTAAAATGTTGGTTTAAACTGCGAGGGGGGCGCTCTGAATTGAAGATTGAATGACACTGGACAAATATATATGCATGAAAAAAACGACAGAGGTTTTTATTGCAACAACAGGAAAAAAACACGGTTGTGTTTGAGCCAGAGAGAGAGAGAGAGAGAGACGTTGCCTTCTCTACGAACGGAATTTTGACGCACTAAACCCGGTTGCGTAAGGCGTCCCTTCCATGCACAAGCCGTGGATGACGGAAAAGAGCAAATGAACCGAC
>Ga0194133_10002829_pt1 | contig 25828 bp, 13 predicted proteins | sample TA2KigOf40mmetaG_FD_155448 | JGI IMG/M metagenome (GOLD analysis project Ga0194133, IMG submission 155448) | Freshwater microbial communities from Lake Tanganyika, Tanzania - TA2015055 Kigoma Offshore 40m | ecosystem: Environmental > Aquatic > Freshwater > Lake | place: Tanzania: Lake... | reverse complement strand
TCCCTAGATCAGGGTAATGGTAATATGTAAAGATGAGGTACATTTTCTAGAAATACTGTGGCAAGCTTCGCCAAGGTCGTCGTATAGCTCATAGCTATCACAACTGGCTTAGAACTGGGAGGTTCCAGAGTTTAATCCCAGGCCTGGGCTAACCTTTGGTCCCATTGGTTAGCCTTAAATTGTCATCTTTTAATGACTTTCTCAGTAAGGGAGTAAGAATAAGCTGCACTCTCTTCATTTCAGACTTTTGAGGACACTCTAGAGACTATAAACTTTTAAAGCCATGCCAAAGAGCTTTACCTGAACCTGATGAACAAGGTCAGTAATGCACATCATCAATCAATTTTAAGACTGCTCAAGATAAAATCCCATTAGATTATACTTACATTCTTTTGTAAACTCTATTTATTTTGAAGAGCCCAGAAAGGCAGGCTTGGGTAAATTCTTCAACAATTCATCTTGCAGAATCTCCTAATTACAAAACTTGAGCACATGAACCTTATCAGCCAACTTTGGAGCATGCAATAATATCATATTCATGGTTTCTTTTTATGATCTAAACGTTGACAAACTATTTTTATTTGTCCATTTCTTTTACTTTATTAATTGTACATCTTATAAATAAAGAACTATTGTAAATTAAGTCAATATTCAGAAGGCCATTCTGTTTCATATTTGAATAATCATAGTTTTCAATTAAGCCTGTCAATCAATTAATTTAAAGTTGAGGGTTCAATCCTTGTCCATAACAGCAATTGTTCCATCTTGGATTGAAAAAAATCAACTATCAAAAATTAAGAAATTTACAGTGAAATTTATTTTGTGGAAATTACAAATGTCCCAAATAAAGAATTCTAATCCTAATTCTCAGACCACAATTTCACTGACAGTCAACTTTAGATCAGCCTTGATTTTGATGAGATGTTTGAAAAATTATAAGCTATCAACCAATCATTATTGGGTGAGAGATGGTAGACCATGCAAATACATTGCCATTTTTATCAGCCTCAATTTGATTGCCATCCAAGATGATGAATCTTAGTTTGGATTGAGTTTGCTTTTGCAGATTACGTAAAAGGCTGTGAAAAAATTAGAAAACAAAAAATGTGCTGAAACAACGAAATGATTATCGAAGACATCCACTATGCAAAGTAAAAGTATTTAAAGTCAGCATTATTTTCCAATAGATTGATTGCCAGCTTTTGGAACTAATAGTAGTTATAATGATGACTTTAGAATCATTCATGTTTAAAAAATTTGATTGGAAATGAGTTTCTGCTCTACTAAAAACATTGATATAAAAGTTAAAAGAATCTTTTGTCATCATGGTTTCGTACCATTACAATATTTTGACTTGTTTTAATCATAGTGGAAAATCTGACATGTAATCCTTGTTGATGTACATGATGAACAAAGCAATAAATTTTGTTAATGAATAAGTTAAAGCTTGATTAAATTTTGATAACAGATCGCATAAACAAAGTTTCCTGATTCCATATAATTTGATTAGTTGATATATTTTAGAAAATCATCAGAATCCTTGAATACTTGTTCTGTATAGATGTTAAGTTATAGAACCTCTCGAATTTGAGGTAGTACAAGTGGCTGTAAATGACATTACTTGAACTTGATGGAACATCAATTATGGATTTCTAAAAGAAAGTGAGGGAATCATTTCCACGTGAGAAGCATGACGTTTGTTGAGTGGTGCTGAACCTATTTATCTACAACTATTGAACAAAGTAGAAAGTACCTTCCTTGTGAGGATTTCAGGTATGAAATAATTGTTTTTTGAAGCTGAAAGTCATATGCTAAATAAAAAAAGATACAGGAACAAATAATTTCGAATTTTCAGATGATAGGAAGAGTCTTGAAATGTTCCCTGCGGGTTCAAAACTATTTCAATGAATGGAAACTTTGAAAAATCTCAAACCCATAATAAGGCTTTCCACCATCATGAAATGCTTAATCTTTTCAGTCACCACACGGTAGTAGTTTGAAAATATTATTTGATCGTGACGAAAATTCTGAAAATAAAGTATGTTTTTTCGGGTGAAAGTTGTGTCATTTTTAAGCTCGACGGCCAAACCTCACTGGAAAGTTGTTTGCGTAAGTCGACTCAACTTTAAGTTCGGTTTATGGTTGGAACTTGGAAAAACAAAAAAAAATTTGTTTCAAACTTTTTATCTAAAAGAATAAATATTGTCACAGATTTTGAAATCCAAAAAAAAACAGACAAATTGAATATCATATACGATTGAGTTAAATATGTTAGAATCTATTATTAAATTTTTTCAATAGTGTTTTATTAAAATCAAGAGCAGGCAGAAAAACATACATTTCTTAATTTAAGTCGCCAAACGTACTTTTAATGACGTGTAGTAAAGTTCATGTCCCTATCAAACTATTCGACCATAATATTTATACTTGAACTCAATCGTCATATGGCAGTTTGACGCGAGGATCCACATTGAAAACTAGACGCAGCATGGGCCTGTGGGCCCTGGATATTGTTTAAGCAGCCTGCAGCAGCAGCAGATGATGATGATGATTTCAAGGGTGAAGATATCATTGGCTCAGGCTCTAAGGGTCTGAAAGAACACCAAAAGCTGTCAGGTTGATCCAAAGGCTTTTTTGAGCTCGTTGCAACTGGTTCTGACAAGTTCACTGACTCGGATGGAGAATCCAACCCCTGCCAAGGAGGTCGATGACCTGGAATCCTTTTTTCTGAGGAATAATGAGATGGACCGTCAGGTTCGCCGGTGTCGATGAGTCGGTCAGCATTTTTGGGAGAATTTAAGGGACTTTGATGTTCGGATGAGGATTTTCTCTTCGGTCTGGGCCTGATGTCATTACCTAATGAAACGCATTGACTGGTTTGGTGTTGATGGTGGAATGGTTGTTGCTGTAGCTGAGAAGCTGGTGGCGATTTTGATTTCGAACCTGACCGGTTCATTCCAGACATCTTCACTACAGATTGAGGAGAATTTGTGACACTTGATCTACCTGAAGCTGACAGGTTGGAATCATTCAATCCTAGAGCTGTGGCCAGTTCACCATTCATCTGTTGTGTCTCATTCTTTACCATTTTGATTTTTTGAATCATTTCTTTTATTTCGTAACGTAGGATGCTGAGGAATGTGAATTTCACAAAGGCGACCACACAAAGTCCAATGACAAACTGTTTAATTAATTAGACGTTAATGAAAGTTTTCTCTAATTATTTATTTATTATTTCAATTACCAGAATATCTCCTCCTGATTTAACCCAAGCTGTGAGGGGTTCAACACACCCAACATGATAGTGCCAATCAGATCCTTGGGGTGAATAAGTGCACCACTTGCCTTGCATGAAAATAGGCTCTTCACCAAACAAAACTTTTTCCTCTGGAATTTAATTTTCTACTGGTTGATTTAGATGCCCTGCAGAAAATTCATGAAATCCAATCAAACCTGGGGTAAGAAAACCTTTGGTTCCCTTTTTCCTAAGAATGTAATAGCGTCGACGTCCAGCAGGTAATGAGGATTCGGGAAAGAGTGGAACTCCATTTTCATCCTCACCTTCGGGATGATTTGATCTATTATATAGAATTATTCAAGTAAAAGTTCTATTCAAAACAATCTTTAAAACTACTTGGTTTCGTCGTGACTTTTAGCTAATAGTCGACCTCGGATTTTGTTAGCCATGGCAGCAGGTTCTTCAATCAATCTCTCGGCAACGCAACACGACCTACGCAGTAAATGTTTTACGAAACTAATCAAGAGCTATTGTTGATTTGAACACACAAACCATGGCAACAAAATATCTTCTCTGTCTAAATTGTCATCGTCGTCATCTTCAAAGTCATCCAGGAAGTGTTCGTCTGTGTGGTTTGTCGTTCGCTCATAATCCAGAAAGTATTCTTCTTCAATCTTTTGCCACCAAGTAGCATTGTAGTCTTTTGGGTTCTGCACCCCACAGCATTGACTTTCAGCCTTAACCAAGAAAAAAATACTTAAGCAAAAGTTGTTTAAACTTTTAGGGTTCTGCGTATTTTTTTCGAGAAAAATACGAAACTTGCAATGAATGTTTCTTTTAAATTAACGATTATAGAGATTCGATTATTCAGGTCTGATTTTAAGACTTTCTTTGAAGTTATCGTTAAAGAGAAAAACTAAACTGTCATCAAAGAGAAGTTCTCTTTTGACCTCATTGATGGATTATAGACCAAGATTTGATTTGATAATACTGTTGTTACTTCAACTTCATGTAAAGATTAAGTTTTTTAATCTATCTCTATCAATTTCATGTTGAAATTTTACGCAGTGAAAGAACACAGACAGAAAAAAGTTTTTTTGAATAATTATCCTTTCAGTCAAATAAAAGCTGTTTCACCTGCAATTCATCAAAAAGATGTCTAAAATTTCCCTCGTTGGAAGCGTATTCTGTTTGTAACCGTTTGTAAAGGTCAGGAGAGATTCCTGCAGTTAGGCTCTCATAACGAGCCATCCATACACCTCCAACTATCACATCACCAACCTTGGAATTGCAGAATATTTTTGAGTGCTTGTTGGAGCTGAATAGTTTACAAACTAACAACTTACCAATAAACCAAAAAGTATCATCCAATAAGCGTTGAGTAATCTCTCATTTAGCCTTAATGCTCCAAGACACCCAATCACCTGGTAAAAAATAAAATACAAATTAAGTAGATGGGCATTTTTTGTGTGGGGAAAAATGCCAAACCCTACCCCCTCCCACCTTATCCTGATTAACAATATTTTTTAAGGGGCCAGCCTGTACCTTGTTTACGATAAGACTTTTTTTAAACTTAAATATCTCAGCTACTAGACAAAATATCAAAAATCTGAGTAATAACTTTAGAGCCATCCATATGGGGATTATGCATGCCAAATTTCAGGCCTCTAACTTCATTGGTGTGGGAGAAGAATGAGGTGACAGAGGGAAGCGTGACATCACTCCCCAACCCTATACAAAATTTCTAAACTCCCCCCTTTGCTTCGGGAAAAATAAGCTTTTTTTTGGTTATTGGATTATACAAGACAATTGTATTTTTGGACCTGAAACATTCTATAAATATAAAACAATCGTTTAAAATCTTTTTTTTAGTTTTGTCACGCAATTTTTACATTACTTGTTTGAGTACACAAAGTCCTTTAAGTTTTTGCCAGTAGGGAAAAAACTTTTGAAAAAGTATAATTTTTTTTGTCTTATCAGGGGATCAACATTGTGCCAGATTAAGCCAAAGTTATGAGGGAATATAGATAAAACAAAATTGTGCTAGCTTTGTGTGCGACCGACCATTTGAGAAAACATTTGTGATTTAATCGAGTTGCACAGATTCAAAGAATGAAACCCAAAATCTGTTCGTGAGAAACTCAATAATTTTGTAATAAAGTTTTGGACAAAATTGGCTAAATGTCTGAGAAAAAGGCAAATATATATACCTGGACGATGCCACCTTGAACTAAGATTGCTACGTAAGCATACAAGAAAGACGGATGATATAATTGAACAGAAAAGACCTACAAAAAACATTTTTATATATGCATCAGTGTCATTTTGGGAATAAATTTGGTGGAAGAAAAATGCTCAGGAGAAAGTTTCAACATTTAAAGAGAAAAACTTTCATCTTAAAGTCCTATTTTTCTAGAAAAAATTATTTACACTACAAAGACTTACATTTCCATCTGAGTTTTTTACATTTTCAAATTTGATCCATTCTTTCTGAATATCTGGGCTTTTAACAGAGAAAAACTAAAACTTTTCCCAACAAAAAAAGCTAAATTTTGAAAAATGTGGGGTTTTTCGATTAAACTTTTTTCAACTTATTTTTCATTGGCTACCCATTTTTCCATTTTGCAGTTTGAAATTGTCTATCAAGTATTGAGTTTTTCCAATATCAAGACCATTTAGAATCACTTCACTTACCAACTGTCTTCGGCTGTCGGATAGAATGTAAACTGCAGCGAAGCTAAAGACCAACACACTGACGAAAAGTACTGTAAAAGATAAAAATTTAAATAGTTTTCAAAAATGCCTCTCTTTTCATATACTCAAAAGTACTCGGTTACTTAAGCTACTAATGTTATATCCTTACTTACAGTTAGAGATGGGCCCTGGCCCGACCAGACCCAAGCTTACTTTTGATCCGCAGTAAATAAGAGGTCAACCCGCCTTCAACCGGGGTACTTTTTGACCCGACCCAAAGAGATTTTTTTTTGATCCGAAAAGAAATAAATTGAAAAATTTGACATTTTTAGGGGAAATTTTACAAATTCAAACCCAAACCATAAATGGCTGACCCGACCCGACCCGTTTCAAAATTTTTGACCCGGACCCACAGGACTTGCAGGTAGTTTTTTTAGAAAATTACTCAAGGCAATCTCATTCAGAACAATGTTCTGCAGTCACTCTTGTTGAGATAGTTATACTAACATGAATGATTCTTCCATAAATTTACCATAGATGTTAAAACTACTCGCAAGGAATTTTAATGGCCAACAAAATTTAAGCAGTGTTGCACAATGATATAATATTCAAAGAAAATGTACCTTTTTTACAGACTTTATCATTTTTAAGAGTAAATTTCTGATCACAAAAGCGTGACAACTAGCTATCAAATTCTCATTTTTATTTTTAGTGGAATTTTTATGGTTACCATGAGACAAAGGTTGATTTAATCAGATAGAAAATCGAAATCCAAAACAATTCTTACTTCCCCTTGAAGAAATAATAATGGCCCTGTTTTGATCTAATTTGTTTGAGAATATATGGTTTCTAAGGTTCTGCTGTTAAATCCCAGGCCTATATATGGAAGAAGTTTTATACTTCATATTATATCACAAAAAATTCAGAGACCACTGATATAATACTCAGTGCTTCAAAAGTTTTTTTGCAAAGCTGCAAAAAAATGGTCAAAGAATATTATTCTAATTGAATGCATTTATTATTCAAACTAAACACACATAAAGTTGACCAATATATATGCTTTTGCATCTCAAATCTTGAAAATATTTGCAAAATAAAACAATAATGATCTTGAAATGATACTTTTTTATTTGAGTTTTCCAATAAATCTACTTAATTTATGAGTTTTCTGGTTTGACAAAAACTCTCCTTTTAATTCGGTTATTTAGCACAAATATTTTGATCCTATTAATTCAAGTAATTATAAATTGTACTCAAGTTTTCACCAAAACTTTAACTGAAAAGGAATGATGATAGAATATATTTGATTTGAAAATTGAAATACCTTGCTGAATTGTCAATTTCTGAAAATGTTATTTTGAGTGAAAGTTTTCCTGTTTGTTTAGGCAAAAAAAGTTGAAAATTATAGCAAGAAAGAAAAATTCAGAGATAGTTGGGATCTAAAAAGTAGGATGTTTGATGTTAAGAAATAGCATAGACCATTCAAGTTTTGGAAAGCAAAATAATTTAAGATTAAATAAAATACTAAAATTCAAAGTGCTGATTGCACCATGATAGCGCTGAAAAGTTTGCCAGATGGTGTTTCAAAAGTTTTGTTGTTTGCAACCGTTGTTTGGAACGTATACAAAATCGGTAAAAAGTTTTCCACAAAAAGTAGAATTGACCGCAATGCAGAGAGATCTTTGGTGGAACAACAAGAGTGCCTCCTAAAACCTTTTGACTATTTAGATGGACTTTTACAAAATGATAAAAATATTCTTTTTCCAATGATTCAATTAAATGGGGCTGAATAAAAACTAAAAATCAAGTCAAAACTTGAGCCATATCTAACTAAGCAAAATCGTACTAAAAGCAGAAATTCTGCATTGTCAGTAAAAAAAGAAATGTTGGCAAAAGAAATGCCAAGGATAGAAGATTTCTTTTTCTTTTTTAATTTTTGAACCAGGCAAACCTGAGTTTTGTTCTATTTTTTGAAAGACGAAATCTGGATAAATTCTTCAGTATGGAAAATTTTTGCCACTGCAATCGTTTTTCAAAAAGCTTTAGCATCCTAATCTACTTGAAATCTCATTTGGTCACTAAAATACAAGTTTGAACTGTTAAATCCAATATTCTTCAAAGCTTCCACAAAATGCTTATTTCCAAGATGAAAGAATTTATCTTTGAGTAACTTCTAAATTTGCTGGATGAAGCTTTCAAAAGAGTTATTTGAGAGTTATGAAAAGTAATTTTCGAAAAGGCTCCAATTTTTTCCTGAGAACCATTCTAAATCTCATCAAGTTGTGTGACAAAAATGTTTTTCTGAACCATTCATTTTGTGAGAACAGGAATTGGAGACAACCTCGAGATGATTTCTTATGATTGCACCGAAGGTTTTCCAGGAAGGATCAATTTAGCCAAAATATTCCACTTTTATCTTTCAAGGAAATAAAACTGTCAGATAGGTCTTTTTCATGCCAACTCTAAACTTTGGTGCCAAAGGTATGTTGTAAGATTTAAGACCCATAAACTGGTGATTGATTCAACAAAAATAAAAATCAAGGAATATTTTTTTCTATACAGATAGAGCAGATAAAAGAAGCTGGGTTTACTTTAAGAAGAAAACTTTTTGCCCAAAATAGAAATCCTTTGTCAATCTGACTTTAGAACCAAGCAATATTTTGAACTTTAAATACTCAAACATGATAGCCTATTTTGTGTAAGGGGTTGAAACTGCTCTTTATTGAGCGCACAAATTTCACGGTTTTTCATATCTCATAGTTTTGGTTTTTCCTTACATAACGAGAAAAATTTTAGCCTATCTTCACAAAAGCAGATATGGTTTTTTGTGCCTTTATTATTCTGACAAAAGACAAATGATTTCAGGAACGTCAGTTTCTGTTGCGATCGAAATTAATGACCTGCAATCCAAATCTCTTCTTTCCCGGTGCTCTTGAGTGAAACATGAAAAGTTATAAGCTTTCCATAAAACAAGATGTTATTCAAAATTTTAACAAAACAGAAGAGCAGACAGAATGCTTTTATAAAACGTACGTTCTGTCTGGATGCAGATTGGCTTAGGCTGATTTTGATAATCAGCATTTTTGGTTCAAACAAAGTCTGAAGATATTTTCAGATTTTTTTAAGAAATTGTTACCTAAGTTTTTCTCTTCTGACTAATTTGAGAAGCAACAGAGGGCAAGACAAAAGTTCTATTTTACTTTTCTATATGCTTTGATCAGCAGAGTGTTATGTCATACTGTTACAAACTTAAAGGAAAACTTTAAGAGAGACTTCTCTGTCTTCAAAGACTCCTCCTTCAACTGTATTTAAATTTACAATTTTTTGATTCCTGAGTTTGCTTACTCAGGAAAATGTCTTCAGAATGACATCTTTTTTTTGTATTCTCTTTAAATAGCATTTTGGTGACACTTTTCAGTTTGGTGACTGACTTTAAGCAAACTACAAAACAAAATTACTTGCTCCCCACTGACCCACCTCATAAAATTTTCCAACTTTCCTCGACCTTAAATGAGTTTGCTCTTACATCCATGAAAAAAAAGAGTGAGGGTTGGTTCCTCCTCGTTCATCCCTCCCCAACTTCCTAAACCCAAGGGAAAATTATTAACAAAAGCTTATTGACCCAGCTGATGTCTAACCTCTTTCTCTGGCTTTTTTTGCAGTTAGAGTTTCTAAAAGAATTGCCTTTACAGTCATCTTAATTATCTTCATCCAATTTATAAATGTGCTCTCCCCTTGAGCACTTCAAGAAAATGACTAGGCACAAAACGAGTATGAAATAACATACAGACAATCTCATCCTTTCTCCCTAACATTAAACTTTATGCAGGTAATTAGATTTTCTACTCTCGCCATAAGATAAGCTGGGCTACTTAATTTTGAAGATAGTATCGCAGCTTACGAATACCTTGATTAAACCATCGTTGGATCTAATGGCTATATCAGAGGGAAAAACTTCACAAGTTTCCAAGACACCCTTAAAATTTATGAAAGTATCGGTAAAAGCTTTCTCCATCATTTTTTTACTATAGCTATATTCTGAGAGAAAAAAGAATTTTTCAGAGTAATATGCTTGTCTAAATCTCCTGATTGGATGCATTCCTCAGGTGAGAAGACTTTTAATCAAATCTTGATTTTTTTTCATATGAACAATATGGAAAACTTAGCTGCAAGATTATCGATATTCATGCCATTAGATTTTTACAAATTCAGAATGTGGGGAAACTTACATTTGAGCCAGAAACAAGAGATACTTTTTCAAGTTAAAACTTTTAAACTGTAGCTGTGTGACATTTATCCTCTCTGTTTTGTTATTCAGTGGAAAAGTCACAAAAACTTTTTTCAAAGTATAATTTTGTTTTTTTAAATTGTTGACAGACATTTGAGTGAAACACTCTCATTTTGGATTCTACACAAAGTATGCTGACACTTGACAGGCCAGTCAAAAAAGGTCGCGAAATGAAAAAAAGAATGGCTGATCGGGTATTTTATGTGAAAAGCAAAAATCCTCTCCTTGGCTTTAAAATAGGCTCTCTCAGCTGACTCTGAAAAAATGCTTGCCTTATTAAGGAAAAAACAAACCCTACAAAAAGTTATGGTTCTCAAGAGACCAGAGAAGTTTTTCATCTGACATCTGATTTTGATAATGATTTTTGTTAGTTTTTTTAGTGCAAGTCCAACGGGTTCTTTCTACTGATGGGTCCAGGTCAACATTTTTTGACCCGGGTTGGGTTGGGTCAATTTTTTGTGGCTCGGGTTGGGTAAGCCATTTATGGTTTAGGTTTGAATTTGGAAAATTTCCCCTAAAAATGTCAAATTTTTCAATTTATTTCCCTTCGGGACAAAAAAAAATCTCTTTGGGCCAGGTCAGCCTCTTATTTACTGCGGATCAAAAGTAAGCTCGGGTGAGGCCCATCTCTAGTTCTTTCCCATTTTCTACTGTCAACCTTGCAAAACAAACATACATGTAGGCCATCTCTGAGGATTCATGCGAGAGGCTTCCGAGGGGGCCGCTAAGTCCAGATAGCGATGTCTATCAGCATGCCTTTACATCATATACCCACTCTTTTGAACAAATCCTCCTTAAAGAAATTAAATTGGCTAGATGTAAAAATGCTCACAATACTTCTTTGTGGGTTAGCATATAATTTATTCTTTTACTACATGAACTTAAATCATAAATCTAATTATCTGCCTTAGTGTCTTAAGTCTAAGCACGAAGAAAAATAACTATAGGTAACATGTAAAGGTATGCAAGTCTTTTTATGGACATGTGAAGAAAGAGCCCGCTAATCAGGAGCGCTCAGGGATCAAACGTGGATAGAAAAGTTGCGTAATCAAAACGATAAGGTATGGAAAAAATAAAACTTAACTCTAAGTGTCGGAATCCGTGTGTGCTATCAACACACATAATGGTATTCCTGCAAGTTGTGGCTTAATAACATGATGTTTAAGACAAAAGAAACAAACTGAGTCAAAAAATATACACACTTAGACTTAAAATGCCACTGGAGAGCTAAGAGTAAAAGTATCAAGATAAGAAAATGGTTTTAACCCTTCGAGGAAAATATGAACTTGGCGACTACAAAAAACTTGGGAGGCAAAAAAAACCAGCTGCAGAGAGGACCGTGCAAAGCACTGATTGTGTTGAATGCTTGTCCAGAAAGCAAATAAAGAGATGAATAAAGCCTCAAACGAGCGTGTCAACAAAATCATGACAATGAGAAAACCCACTCAGAATCATTACTCGAAGAGCATGGCAAACTAAGGACAAGCAAACTTAATTTGATCACCCTTTTCTTCTATAACTTACAATTCAAATAAATTACCATAATTAGAGCTTTCGTTATAGTCAGATTTGAAACAACAGATGAATGATAGAATGGTTTTTGTTTGTATCTTGAAAGAAAGCTTGCTTGAGAAAAATTCCCAACAAAAAAAAGGACTGCATAAAAATTATTGAGAAAAGCATCGTCTAGAATGTATAATTATGCAGCCTCGCCTCAATAATGTAAAGCAGAGTTTGAGAACTTGTTTACAATACCTTTGAATATGAAAGCAATCCTCTTTGCTGCAACATAGGGATAGAACTTTTTGACACAAAGTATCTTCTATCCAAAAGTGTCACTTTTAAGATAAAACTAACAGATATAATAATCACCTGGAGATTAGAATATTAGTCGAATCAGAGATAAAATATGAGAATAAACTGTTGGTGCACAGGCTTTCTCAACAATTCAGTCTCAAAACAGAGAGTCTGCAGACGTTCCTGAAATCATGTGTCTTTTTTCAGAATATGATCTCCAAGGAAAAGAATCGATTGGGAAGATAGTAGAATTTTCACAGAGAGACTTGTAGTTTTTCCAATTTCAATAGAATGCTTTTAGACATTGATCTTGAAGGGTTATTTTGCTTTGTTGTCTCAAGTTTCTTTTTGGCGTCTTTAAGCACCAACAACAATTCTCAAACCAAGGATTGAATATCAGAGAGCCATTAGAGCTTTCCCCAGAGAGATAAGTAAGCAACTATAAACTTTATAGAAGAAACTTTTCGCTAATTTCAAATCCCAAAATGGTATTTTCTCAATTAATAAATTAACTGAGAAGATAGAAATATTGTCGTTTTAACTCAAAGATATAGAAAAGTTTTGATATTAGCTTTTAAGAGTATATGCCATATCATTTCTCAATTGAAATGACATGTAATAGCACAAATTTTTCTTAAGATAAACAACTTAAACTTTCCTGACACTAGCTTTTATGGCAGAAAATATTTCCAAACATAGATAGATAGTTTTTTAAAACTTAATCACAATAATTTCAAAGATATTTTTAGTATTTAAGAGGAATTGTCAAATAAACTTTATGTTAGTGTACCTATTTTATCTTTAAATGAAATTAAACATCTAAATGAAATGTTGATATGCAGTCTTGAAATAATGGATTTTGAATAGAAAAATACAACAGGAAAAAATAATCTTACACTAGTTTCAACACAAATTGGAAAGACTGTTGGAAATCTTCGATTATTTCCTATGCATGTTTTGTTTCAGTTGGTTTCAATCAAAAAATTCATCTCAGTAGTATGTTTCGGAATGTCTCTCGAGCATTTTTGTCTGCAGCAATCATTCACTTAGTTAGGATCCAACCATGACATGAAGAAGGAAAATGTTTTATTTTCTTAACTTTTCTCTTCAATAATAAATCTGACATTCGAATTAGAATATCTAAAAACACTAAATTTTAAACAAATTTTTCACTAATGGTAACAGGGTTTAAAATTCTGATGGCATTAGATCTAACATATGCTTTCGAAGTTGTACAAACAATTTGGGCTCAGCTAATCTCTGGTCAAAATGGCTTTTTCTTGTCTTTTCAAAAAATTTTATCGGTCCTTTGATCGATTTTTATAAAAGAAAACCTTGCTTGAAGCTCTTTTTTCAAAGTCACCAATAAATTTGGAAAGTAATGAAGTTGGAGTCTTTTGAAATATTGAACATCACTAAACGTCAGTGCCAGTAAGATTTTTATACTCTTTTGATCCAACATCACAGAGCCTTTTCCACTTCATTAAAAATGCTGATTGTAAAAGACGTTTTCAGAAATAGACTTGGTAATAATTGAATTAGAAAGGTCAGAACAAAGTCTCTACCTTCCTTGTAAAAGGAAAGCGTCAGTCTCTTAGAAAAGCTTCTTGTGAGCCTAAATTTGTTATGCATAGAATTACCTTCATTCTTAAAGAGACTGTCCATCTTTTCCATCCATACTTTTTGCAATACCATTTTATGTTGAAAGGTGACGACCTTTCTGGTCCCAAGTTTGTCAAAAACAGTCACTTTTCAAAGAAAATTCACACAAAAGCTTCTCGCATCTTCAGGTTTTTCAAAGAGGCAATCAAATTTGTTCTGACAATTTCGATATTAATAGACTCAAAGCCTCGATTAATTTCCTACCAAAAATTCTCTTTTTCCAACTAGTTTCATCTTTAATCCAGAATCATCGCCAGTTTCTCTTTCACATTTCCTTCATGCATCTTACAAAACATAGAATCTGAACAGATATTTAAATTTCTGTCAACTTAATGATGCAAGAAAATTACTCTGACGTCTGAGAGAAGGAAACAATTAATTGGAGCCAACAACATAAATATAAAATTTTAACATTGCCCAAAAGATTCAAAAGCTCATTAATTATTTTGTCATAATTAAGTTCCAGCAAGAGCAACTTAGCAATGAAAATAACCAACTTATTCTCAGACCTCATTTCCTTTCCAGCTGCAAATGACATCTATGCTTCTCAAAAATGTTCAACACTAATGTAATACATTATACAAATCATATTTCATATGAAATTGATTTTGGTACACCCAAGAAAATCTATCAGCAAATTTTTGAGTGAATGACTTTGATTGATTTCACATTATAACTATAACATATATAGAGAAAATCTGCAATCTATTTTGATCCCCTGTCTGAATTGACGGATCCCAAATCGCTTCTCAATTGATAGCTTATGGTCATGTTAGATGATTATTTTAAGGCAAATCCTTGGGTCAAAGATCGGCCCTGACTGGGGATTGAACCCCAATCGCCATGCCGTCGGCCAGTTGTAGTAGCAAAACTCCAAACTCTTGCTACATTATTGATGATAAAAATTTTTTTAATGGGTACCACAGGAGCTCACAGTGCAAGAGCAGCCCTTAGGGATTTCAAATGTAGGGTCTCTAGAGACATGCTAAATAAGGAGTGCAAACATGCAACACCCATCATGTGGCATAGGTACGCAACATCATCTTTGATCATAAAATGTTTAAGGGATGGAAGCCCTCAATTGTTAACTGAGGAGATCAAACTGACACTTCATACACAAAGACGCACACAACATCAAGGAAGGTTCTATGATAATTCCAAAGGCAAGGTCAGTAGGCATCATATTGGAAACAGGGTAACCTTCATGAATGACCTCAAGTTTGACTGGCTGAATCTGGACACTGATTTATCAGACAATGCAATTAGGATCGAGCTTAAAAAACATTTAAATTTTGATTTCAAGAATAATGAAATTTTATGAATTCAACTTATGAAAAAATATGCTCCCTAATGCCATCTTACATTTGATACATTCAAACTAAACTTTCAAGCAAAACTTTAAGGATTTTTTTATAAGCTGCCAATCAATTATGTAACGAAAGCCCAACTGCTAATCATTTCCAAATCAAAATCTAGTTCTTTTTGCTGAACTGACAAATACAGTCATTAGGGATAAAAAAATAACTTCCAAGTGTTTTATTCTGTTTGGTAATTTTATTTTCCTTTATAAATTAACTTTATCAAGAGACGTGGAAGTGACAGTACCAATGTTTGATGTGGTTTGGGTACATATAAAAACCTCAAAGGTGCAAAATATTACATACCAATGGGAAAAAATTTGTCATTTAATTTTAAGCTTTATTCATTTTAGAAACATAGAATTCACTTTTCACCGGCGGTTTTTGAGCAAGAGATTTTTGTTTACAAAAGTTTTGTGCTGAAATAAAAAAATTTGAAAGTTGATCACAACCGAGATCTAAAGCCATGCAGAAGACTTTGAGGATAAATTTGAAAATGAAGATGGAAGATGGGGGAAAACATTATGATTCTGCCAGACTCGGCACTATTTCCATGCTTCGTCGGTCGAAGCTTGTGAAGTTTCCTTTGTTTATGAGGGACTATCAACTTTGTGAGCTTGGGCTTCAAAGTTTGAGTTTATTGAGCTGCAAATCATTTTTCTCAATATTATTTGTATATTTTGGACAGCTTTTTTTCAAAAAGATTGTCAAATGAAAATGCCGGCCAGATGCTTTTGTTTCAAAAGGCTTTCACTTTAATGAATGTGACTTTGATGTTAGGCAAACAAGGTTGAGCCTTTTATTGAGCTGTATATCCTTATCCTCATACCACTTTCGAAATTTATTTTTCATTAGATACTGCGAGAAAAATATGGTTCAAACTTTTGAAACAGTGTTTTTGGTTATGGTTCCAAGATTAGCATTTATTTTGGACAAAGGATCTGAGTTTCAAAGTGAAAAGAAACATTCTGGCTGGTTTATTTACAGAAATTATTCCAAGAAGCTCTTCCTGAAAAAAATCAATAGCAATAGCACCAAAATCAACATTCTATGGATTGAATAGTTGATTTTTCATGATCATTTATCTAGGAAAATAGTAATTTGACGTGAAGCATCCAAAGCAAAAATAGTTCTTTTTCTTTTTTCAAGACTTATAATGAAACACCTAAAAAGAGAACCACTTTAAAACAAATTATTGACATCCCATCAAGTTCAGCTTCTTGGCCAATCTTACTTACAGCCTCGAGACATCATAGTCTATCGTTCTGTACTACATAATTTTTTCCTAGACTTATCATAATGATCCCCTCAAAAGACTGACATGGATTGGGTGAATTTGCCTCTCTTTAAAACTTTGTGATTGACTTTCATCATAAATTGAAGTACTTGGCTGATTCAGCTCCAGTTTGAATGGATTGGAAGTTTCAAGCCTTTTGAAAGTGTTGTTAAGGCTGCAGAGATTTTGGTATGATCTCTTTTCTACATTTCCAAGCTTAAACTGTATGGGAATCAGGAACCCATAGGTATGATCTCTGAACAATTTTTATAGTTATATTGAGATGAAATGATTAAAAAAAAATTTAAATCCTACCAATTTTTAGAAGAGTAATAGTTGAGTTCTTTTGGCTTTATGTAAAAAACCTGTTGTAAATAAATGTAGCCCTCACAAATACTATGATAAAATTGTAGCCCTTTTGTGAATGCAAGGTAATAGATCTGAAAAAGATTTTTGTCTCGCCGTCAAGCAAGTTAATTTGATTTAAGGCTGAGAGGTCATTGAGAACTAAGATCTAAGGTTGTGGGTTCAAACCTCCAGCCATGCTAGCAAGTGTTCAACCCCGGATGCAAAAAAAATCAACAAAGGCACCCTCAGTCAGGGTAATTGTAATCTGCATTCTGCAGTGATGATTGACTTCTAAAGTAGGACTTTGATAAAGGTATCTTGCCTGATACTGCACCAGATTATATTATCATTATTAAGTTAGTTATCCTACAATAGTCTGTCAAGAATCACATGAGCTGACAACTAAAAAGAAGATATAAGGAACCCTTTCTCCTAAGTGATTAGTTTTCATTTCATTATCTGTTCTACTGTATTTTCTAATAGTGTTTTTTGAGTTTAGTGAGGCAATCAACAATCCAACGGTTTACATTGTTAAAGTTGCATTTGTTACAAAAATACTTAAGAGATACTACCAATATTTCTCTATTAATAGTGGATTACCTAGTTATATCTTCATCAACGCAAATTACAAAATTTTATAGAGGTGGTTTTGATGCATGCAAGAAGCAGAAAGTTGAAAAATATTGCTTTGAAGTGATTGCTGTAAAATGCAATTTTCTATTGTAGCAATTTTTCATTGTGCACTTATGGTAAATCAAGGTTTGGAGATTTGAGCATCAAGAAATAGGACCAATGAGATACTAGCTGAATATTTGAGGAAGAGGCGGGTTTATATACATTAAACATCTAGTGTTAATATTGGCGGACAAGAAACTCTGGCAGTAAGAATTGGTGGTCAAGCCTGCATCGATATTTACAGTATGGTAAGTAAGATTAAAGTGGTCAAACAATCAATGGGTTTGGTGATAAAGGTGTTGATCACACATTAACATCGCCTGAGTCTATACTGCACCAGATTATTATTGTTATCATTATTATTATTCAACTAAAGTTAAATGAAATAACTTTTTGCAGATTTTTATACCATTTGAAATAGAAATTAGTTAATCTAAAGAGACGCGATAATTTTGATAAGTAATGGAATCTGTTGAAAGACTTTGAAAATATCAGAAAGTCTCCTTGTTTTACAAAATCTCAAAATACCATTACACATAGAGATGAAAGCCTTAAAATATTTGAATAAAATTATTGATTTTTTTATTGATCCTCGCCCAAATTATAGCCATCAAATAATGAAGTTTTGATTACTTCAGACCAAACTTTAAACTGAAGAAAACTCTGTTTTTCTGAATATTTTCACATTAAAGATTTTCACAAACAAATCTGAAATACAACCTTAAGTTTATAGAATTTTTACATTATAACTTTTTTGTCCAAACATTTCCTTGAGTAAAAACAAATCATAACTCAAGAAGAAGGGCATTTTTCCATCTAAAACTCATGCTCAAAGACACTCATTTTCTTTTACAGGGTGGACCTATCTCTATGGAAAAAATAAGACCATTTCCATGCAAGAATATGAAATTTAAAATAAAAAGCTGATGGATTAAGTTTGAAAGAAGTTTTTGAAAAACCTTCATTGCTCGTCACTTCCAAAGTTAAAAAGAAAATAACCTTTTTTCTTTCAGACTTTGCATTTAAGACGTTTAAAAGATCAACTTGTCATCGCTGGGGCTTCTTTAACTCTAAAACACAAGTGGCATTGATAAATAAACGTAAAACAATTTATGGTAGTGATATTTACTTTTTTATTTTTTAAATCACAACAAAGTATTCTTTTTTAAGATAAACTGACTGTTAAACCAAACTCAACTGGAGGAAAATAAAAGGTCTGGGATGAATTTCTTTCTCAAAAACTGCTTGCTTGCCGTAGAAGCAAAACAAGTTAAGAATTGAGTTGCTTGCAAACAAATAAGACCTTTCAGAGTAGAGATATACTTTGATTTATAGACGTTCTGCAACTAAAAACTTACTCAAGATAACAAAATCTTGAAATAAAATCATGATTTATTTGCCAAACCAAGGTATCTTGAAAATATCTAGAAAAACTAATTGTGCATATTTACACATTCTAATATTTTGTTTCCTCAATTTATTCTGTTTTTAAACAGCCAAAGCAAAATGATGAAAGACAAAGTTCACTTAAAATATGAGAAGAAGAAAAAGAACTAGAATTAAGTGGATTACAGCTTTGACAAAAAAGGATTCAACCAACTGGGAAAACAAGGCAGATTAGCTGGAATCAAAGAAGTCAAAGGGAAAAGCAAAAAAAATAAAGAGGCAATTAAAACACATGTGGTTAAAGTTCATTATTTTGAAAAGTTGAGAGAATATAGTGAATCAAAAAGAAAACCAGAAAGCTAGCTCCAAATTAGATTCTTTGATTGGTCAATTCTATTTTGCAAAAGGTATATTTCATGCGACAGTTTAAGGCAAAATTATTTATGAATCGATCTAATGAAACTTTTTCATAGATTGTCGAGTTTAAGATTGATCAAAAACACTTTTGATGCTTATAGAACAAACATTCTTTCCTCAAGAATATCTCAGTCAATAGGGATGAGAAGAAAAAATATCTGATTGGATGGATTTGAAAATCAGTCGACAAACCGTGAAATGAGTTTGTAACAATCTGATGAACAACTCTTGTATTTTCTGAATTGTGAGAAATAGATTTATTGAAAGCCTTTTTAGTTATCAATCTTTAATTTCGATCAATTAAATAACAACAGGAGGGTCAAATTTTTGACAAATTTCTAAATTTGCCTAGATATTAATCAAAATGGAAAGAAAGGGAAACGAAAATCCACTTCGAAAATCCAAGCTTCGATAAAACTACTGAAATTATAAATCTTGTTCTAGGATCGACCTTCGTGATCGATTCTTATCGGATTTCACCATCATGACACGCCCACTTCTTTCTTTGCTAGCTCAATTTGGTAACCAGCCAACCAACCTTCAACACAGAGGAATGGAATCAATGAAAAGGTGCATAAAAATCAGAATATTTGAAAAAATAAGCTAAGGAAGATTTGTTCTGTGTGAGATCCTTTATAAGAACATTTCATCAAATTCTCCCCCCGTTTTAAACGCAGAGAAAAGCAAAATTATATTTTAGCATTTGTGGACAGCTGGTTATTGGTCACCTTTGCTTAAGGTAATCTTCATGAAAAGACTGTTTTAAGGACAACCAAGGTGTCTCATGTTTGCTCATAGCCCTAGAATTCAATCCTGAGCATTGCAGTTTGATCCACATTAAATCAAAGACTTTGGCAAAATATAAAGCTGTGACATTAATTAGACAATAAAATTCAACTAATTCGTTTACTGTGCATCATTTCAGGATGTTATCTAGATCTATCTACACACTTTCTCTCTTTAAGACTTGGCAAAGGAGCAGGAAATTAAAACACAAAAGGATCTTTGTGACCTGGTAGCATCATTACGACGCAAGAACTGTAAAAAGGCAATGTTTGGTTGATTGTGTGAATTTTCCTTCTTTTCTATAGAAAGGTGAGAATTTTGTGAAAGTTTTTTGAAAAGTGACAAAAATGAACTCATCATGTTTTAGTATTTTAATCTTGGAAACCCTGGAGGATGCAATAAAAAAAGAGCCCGCTGAAAATTGACATATGGATGTTCAAACCAGATATTTTAGATTTTTTCAAAACATCACAGTTTTTTTGCATCAATTCTTTAATTGTTATATATTGCAATGGAATCAAGGAAGGAATTTTTTCATTTACTTTAAAACCAATACAAGCGATAAACGTTTTTTCTGATTTCTGTGAAAGAAAAAATGAAACATTTTGAGTGAAAAATTCAGCCCTTTAAAACTTTTCATCAGTAAAGCAAAATGCCAAAGAATTCAAAATTTTCTTTTGGATGAAAAAGATACGTATTTTAAAAATATTTTATTCACATGTAAAGATCCAAAGCTTCTACTCAAGAGGTATTTGGTGTTTTTTTGTCATTTCCGCACGTCATGTCGATAGGAATAGCAGAATGGATGATAAACATCGAGCACAGCTCATCCAAATTTAAAATATCATAATATTTCAAAAATAAAACTCACTCAATATGTAGAACTGGAATTCAATTTGAGTATTAGCCATCAAAGTAAACAAACGCAAAGTAAATATAGTTTAATTTAGAGATGGGCTCTGACCCGACCCGATACTTTGACTCGCAGAAAATAAGAGGCCCACTTGCCTTTGAACCGGGTATTTTTTGACCCAACCCAAAGATATTTTTTTTGACCCGAAGGGAAAAATTGAAAAATTTGGTAATTTGAGGGGAAATTTTCCAAACCCAAACTCAAACCAAAGATGGCTGACCCGACCTGACCTAAGCAACAAAAAAAGACCCAACCCGGGTCAAAAAATTTTAACCCGGACCCATCACTAGTTTAATTTGAAAAGTGACTATTTGCTGTGGCTGATGGTCATGGGCACCCCAGTGTTGACTACCTTCACCAAAGTTACAAAGCAATATCTGTAGGGATCCTTTAAGCCATCTGACCATGATTTTAAACTTTTGAGATATTTTTCATTCAAAGCTGGTTGACTTTAAGGTCTCCTTGACTGTGGATAATAACTATGAGGTGATTCAAGGTATCTAAGATGTACTCTGGCCAAGGACAGAATCTTGAACCTACTCCCAGTTCTCAGCCAATTGGGTTTTCTCATTGAAACCTTGTTTTTCCTATAAAGAAGTGAACAACATATAACTGACATTGTTTCACAACAACTCAAACTTATATTTATTTATTTGCTTGTGGCATTCATATCAATAGACAAGGACAACAAAAAATGTACAAGAAGCTTTTGCTCAATAGCTATACCTTTATCCATTCAAGCATTTGGCATAGAACAGAGGGCAGCTCTTTGAATCCCTCCAATACATCACATCATCTATCAATATCTTTTCACTTAGAGATCTTTCGCCAACCTTTGCGTTTAGGAATTTTTAAGACCTTATAGAGACCAAACTGTAATGCACAAATTGTTAAATCAAGCAAATAAGCAAGGAAAATAGCCTATGAACTTTCCTTTAAAGATTCTTTAAGCTACTGCTAGCATTATATTTGTGTGACTTCCGTGACTGAGCTTTTTGCTCCTTTTTTTTGCCAGTAAGTTTTGCTAAAAGTTATGGAAGAATCTAAAGTAAGGAAGATAGTTCTGGAGAAGTTTGGAAGTGGAAATTCTTAAAAGTTTATTAATGTCATTGAATGTAGTAGTTGGTGTGTCTGAACTCATATTATGTCAATTTACCCAAGATGAGTATTAAATAGTGTATTTGATATTCAACATTATCAAAATGAGTTCTGAACAAAAGCTATCTTTCTAATCGACTTATATTCAAGCTACGAAGTTCTTATAATGATTCTTTCTTTTTAATGACTGTACTCACTCTAATGAAGATTTTTGGAAGAAGTTGTTTGGTGTCTTTCAGAAACATGCTACTCATATCATGTCAAATCAAAAGTAGCTTTATGGCATCATTAAAAAGTTTATTTAAGTTCTGACATATTTTTAAACCACTCGAAAAAGATTTGAAAGTCTCTTTCAACTTCCTGGCTCATTCTAAGGTTAATTTCGATGGTTTTCATGTTTACTTAATGAATTAAAGAGGTGGTAAATTTATTAAAGTGCAGAGAAACACAAATGGTTTTAAAATAAAGATCTGATTTTTCAAAGAAATTTTACAACGCCATAAGTATCAGAAATCAGAGCTTTTTGTTTTTTCTAGGCTTCCTTTTGTCCTTGCGCTGAAGCTCAGTTTTCTGAAGTCTGAAAGGAATGCCTTAATTAGAAGTTGACAGCGGACGTTGCCTACTCTTAGAGCCAATATCATTGAAGTCTTTACCATACAAAACCTTGATTTTGGAGTAAAGGCTGTACACAAGATATATTTTGTCTGAATTTGTACGAAAAAATCTGCAACCAGGTTACAAAGCTTTTGATATGGGGGTCTATCATTCAAATCTGATTTTGGCTTTCATAATTTAGAGTCTCATGGGACTTATCATACTATCAAATGCAAGGATGACAAGATTGGAGGTTATGGTGGCTGGTGGTGGTTGGGATTTGAGGTTATGGTTGACACTGGCCGAAAGATCATGTTATCTGTTTTGGTTAATTTGGGGGCTTGGCGAGCTCGGGAGGGTTTGGGATTTTTCCCCGCACAAAAAATGCCCATCTACTTTTTTTCTCTTTAACCGAAGCTTTACAGTACAGAAATTTTAATAAAATCCTTTTTGAATAAAATGACAGTTCAAACACAAACGTTGGATTTTTAGAAAAGACCTTCAACTGAAGAGAGAAAACAGAAATAACCTTCAAGATGATTTACATTCTCTAACAAAGGCATCAGAATAAATGGTCTTAACGACAAATTGATAAAAAGGAATAAAACTAAGTAGTTTCTAGACTGTAAAATATTTTAGTAACAATCAAAATTGTTAACTTGAACAGTTTCCATCATGTTAGCCAACAATCTCAAGCATCCTTCTAGAAATTATTTGCAGAAAATCAATTTAAAGTTCTTGTTAAAGTGTTCAAATGAAAGAAGAATTCTTTTTACATCTTGTGCTTGACAAATGCATCTCAGATTTAAAACTTTTCAGTTGTACTTTTTATAGAAACTTATTTTTCATCTAGGCAATTCAAGATTGTTATCTTTCAAATGTTGGATTTTGAACAATTCAATGAAAATATTCATCTCATATAATAATAAACAATCTGTTGCCACCTTTGGGAAGAAAATGTTTTGATTTTTAGAGACATAAAATTTTATACTGTTTATATATATAAAAGTGACTGTTTGTAACTTTGTACCTATTTACCTATGTACCCTTTTCACGCCCGAACCACCAGACCAATCTCCACCAAATTTTGCACAGACCTCCCCACCAACTCGGGGAAGGCTCTTAACACAAGCATGACCCCGCCAACCCTGACCCCTGGACCCCAGGGTACCCCAAACTCCAAAACCCAAACGGGTCACGAGAGAGAAAACTTTGTGTAATGTAAGCTCATTAAATTTTTCCCGGGCAGTGCCGGGGCCCGGTTGGCTAGTAATGTATTTAAGAAATGATGAAAGGAAGCAAATTATCTTTTTCTTTACTAGCTTTAAAGGAGAAGGCATTAGTCTATTTTGTATCTTATTTTAGTGTCAAAGTTATTGTAACGTAGAAGTGCCTCTATTTGAGTGAATCTATTATTGCAAAAATGTGAGAGCCATAAGTGTGAAAAAAGCACTTCTTTGAAAATGAAAAAGTTTCCCCTCTTTGTCTAGAGTGTAAACACAGAGTAAAAACCATGAACATGAGGTGAAAAACAGTACAAAAATCGACAATTACTAGATGAATGCTTTTAAAAGTCTTTCATTTTGATTGATTTTCAATAATAAAAAAACTGATGTAAGTTTTGTACCCTATAATCAACTGTAAAAATATGAGCTTCCGAAAATTATTCAGTGTGTTTCCAGGAAAGTACAAGATTACAATAAGTTTTTCTGTTCCAATCGCTTTTTCAGATCTCTCATCTTCGAAATGCATATAAAGCTGTACGTTGAATATATGAGACTCACTTTTTTGTAATTTTTTTATTGTGAGGGATAATATTTCGAATCTATGCGGGTGTCCAAGCAACACGAAAATAGCATTTATAGTGAAATCAATCATGGAGGCAGCCACAGAGCTGAACAACAAAAGGATCGACATAAATGACATTACTTTCTTCATCTTTTTTTTCCGTTTGAAATTCTCATAGAAGGAATCTTTTTCTGAATGTCTTTCTGTAAGTGCCTGCCAGCAACCGAAAAAAAAGTTGTGTGAATGAGAGTTGTTCCATTTCCCTTTAAAATGACCACAAAATATTAAGTGAAATTGCCACTTGAATAGGAAGAAGCTCTCAAGAAAAGATACATGCCAAAAAAAGACAAAAATATATATTTCTGTTATGGTTGTGGAAGAGCACCTTTAAGTACACTCTAACCATCTGAGAGCTAGATTTTCTTTTATACGCGGATTGAGTTTCCTTTGAGAGGTTCTCACTTATGGAAACTTACATTTTTGACACATTCTTTGATAGTTCATTTTTATCTTCAAAAACACTTTTATATTCTATGTAGAAAACATGTAAAAAATATATCCACTTGAGAATTAATTATCCGTCAAATCATAGAAAGCTAGCAGTCTTGCTTTTTAATGATTCATGTTCCTTAAATCATCAAACGTTTGCGGTTTATGAAAGTTAAATGTTGAGAAATCAAGATCACTCACAAAGAAAACTTGAACTTTGTTTGTTCTAAAAGGAGAAAATCCATTATAACAAAAGGGGGGAAAACTTTTCAAAGCCTTGAATTGACCGCATCTTCAATGATTCAATAACACTCCTTTTGGGGTCTCAAAAAGAAAGAAAATCAAGATTTTTTGTTAAAAGAACACCTTCATATAACTTTTTCATTCAAACTTGAGAGTTAGAGTGAGAATCTTTTTATAACTGTCGAAAATGTCATTGAAACGACAATGAATCTTTTTTTTTACAAAAAAACGATCAAAGAAGACCTCAAACAGCAAAAAAAGTCATCTAGACAATTCAGTTTATATGCTTAACCCTCTCAAACTTCTAAGTATCATATGAAACATCCTCTTTTTATTTCGGAGTTGTTAAAACAGAAAACTTTATAAGGCATCATTGTTGGTATTTATTATCATCTCAAGTAAGTTTTGTTTAAAAGTACCCCTTTTCACATTATTCGACATTGGAGGCAGAATGGGGCTGTGGAATTTTTGTTGATTTGGCAACCCAGGGCCTAAGGTTTTTAAGGGGTACCGTGGTTCGAACCCACAACCCTCAAATCCCTGGCATGATATATATTCTCCATATATCATCTTTAATAACTTTTGAGAATTTGCTGTACTATTTAAGGTTAAGACAACTTAAGAATTGATTACACTAGCACTAAATCGTTGACTTTGCAACATTTCGGTGCTCATTTTCAAGTCATCCAACCATGAAATTTAATGGACTAATTTTGTATTATCGGTTTTTTAAACTCAAACAAAACACATATCAATAAAAAAAGGTTTTTTTTACTAG
>Ga0194133_10002827_pt1 | contig 25842 bp, 26 predicted proteins | sample TA2KigOf40mmetaG_FD_155448 | JGI IMG/M metagenome (GOLD analysis project Ga0194133, IMG submission 155448) | Freshwater microbial communities from Lake Tanganyika, Tanzania - TA2015055 Kigoma Offshore 40m | ecosystem: Environmental > Aquatic > Freshwater > Lake | place: Tanzania: Lake... | reverse complement strand
CGTTATTGGCGACTTCTTTTACTTAAGAAAATAAGGTGATACCTGAAATAATGTAGTTAAGTAAAGATTGCTCTTTGTCGACTGGTTGTGGAAGTTGCCAGCCACCACAAGGTGGTCGAAGTTCAGACCATCCCCCTCCAGATGAAGGAAAAGTGGCACGAAGAAAAGAGGTCTATTCTTTTTAAATTTAAATATTTCAATGTTTTTAGTAAAAGCATTCGACTCACTCTTGAAACAAAATAATTGGGCCCTTCTTCATAGCCTTCAATAAGATCCTCTTCATTGATATTCGACATGTCAGTCTTCGTTGATAATTTAATGGACAAAGATGGATTTTTTTTGCCGACTTCAGTGTCTGAAACCGACCTTTTATGAGTTTTACGTTTCAAAGGAGATCTCAAACGGGATTGAGCATCTGTGCAAATTTTGGAAAAGTCAGAGTTTTCTTTATTTTTTTCATTTTTCTGAACTTTGATACTTTTCCTCTTTGGTCTAGCTCCAAGTTCGTTGGAAGCCTTGAAATAATAAAAAAGATATTTTTAAAAACCTCAAAACTTTCAATTTTTTAACAAAACTTACATTTTCCGATAAATCTAAGTGATGGAAATTTTCAGAGGTTTCATTAACTGAAGATATTTGCACTGAATACGATTCTGGCAGAGACCTGATGACCATAGAGCTCGAAATAAATTTACTTGAGCATATTGAAATTGTGCTAAAAGTCATTACCAGTTTCTGCTTTGAAGGAATTTTTTGAACCCAATTTCCGTCAGACTTGGACAACTTGAAGAAATATGTTTCCTTAGAGCTTTCGATTTTTCTTAAAATTAATAAAAAGTTAGAAATAAGCTCTTTAATGTCGAATTCATATTATACAACCTGCCTGAGGCCCAGAGGTTTTTGAGTGAATTGAGGTCTCTTTGTTTCCAGCAACCGAGTGTTTCATCTTATTTAATATTGATTTTGGCGGTTTGACACAGATTTGTGATTTTGAAGGTTTAAGAGATGATTGACAATTGACCAAGGAGGCCTGAGTGTAAAATAGAGAAGTTTTTTTTTAAACTGCCACCTTATTTTTCACACTCAGAGTTTATTTTACATCAGCTGGAGAGTTTTTACAAACTAAATTTTTAGATGTTTCGAGTATAGAATTAGTTGAGGTGGGAGGGAAATTTTTATTTCCTGATGACAAATGTTTAAAGTTCGTGTGAACTTAAAATCTAGTCACACCACTGTGTTGGTTTAGAATTTTAGAAAACCTTTTTAAATCAGTAAAACTTTGCTGTTTTCACGATATTTCTCCTTTTTAAGGATGTAGCATTTTTTGGAAATCGATAGATTTTGATTTAGAAAATGAGATTAAACTGATGTTACTTACTTCTTGTATCTAATCATTAAAATTTCAAGAAACGACTTCGGCTTATCACATTGAATAATTTTACCTTAAAGATATTTTGTAGGTTTTTCAAAAATGAATATGCTTACAATATTAGACAATTGAATATCTGCCAGCCCATCTGCATCCATTTCATCCAGATATTTGGCTCCGCATATTACCCTTTGGGTAAGCTCTTTTGATAAGATTGGGGCAGTTCTTTCAAAGTGATCAGACAGTTTGCCAGAATCAAAAGTGATTGCAATCAATGCATCACTAAGGCTGGCATTCACAATCCTAGGAAAAAGTAGATTTGTTTGATAATACTTTTAGTCAAAAATAAGTCACTTTTATGCAAGTAATTAATAAAAATGAAGAAAAAGTATTTTTTTACTCACATTTCTACAAACCAATCAATCACGTCTTTTGGCGTTTCCCATTTCGATCTTAGAAGATGTCCATTCATAGGAAAGTAAAGAGACTGAAGATAAGGAAGACAAGTTTCCTCACCATTCTAGTTTAATACAATTTGATCTCCAACTCTTTTTTTAATTACAAAATTCTAAATTCTCACTCGTTCTTTATGTATGGACCCTAAGTTGATAAATGCAGCTAACTCTCTGGCAAGCTTGGTGGCACCTCCAAACTGCAAGGCACGAAGATGAGGCCTTGATCCTCCCTAAAAGTCAATTGAAATGAATTGAATTTATGAGATATTTTTAAACTTCCATAGGGGAAATTGTAAAAAGTCTCCAAACAACATTTATCATGAAATGAAATACAAGGCAACTTGAAGGGTTTAATGTTTAGTCTACAAAGACCGAAGTGACCAAACCTGACAGCCCACAACAAGGGCCTCCATGCTTCGAAGCAAATCATCTCCCACATGGGTCATGTTATTGCCCCAGAGATTACAAACATCACAACTGTAAGCTGTTGGGTTTCATATCACAAGAGTTTCTGAAAAATAGGTTTGAAAAAAACTTTGATATTTCAATTATTTTAGGTAATTGTACTAGTAATCAATTTTATTTGTTAACTATTTGATCACATACGTGCAACAGATCAATCCAATTAAGGTCTCTATATATGCACAAAGATGTTTTCCAATGAAAATTAAGACATTTTCAAGACTTGTTATTGTTTTTATCAAAATGTTGCTTCTTACCAATTTTCGATTTTGGCCTGTTTCTATATTTGGTTTTTCACAGATATGATTCAACTTTAAATACTCCCAGTTTTTTCTGCTCTGTTGTTTACTTGAAGTTTTGAACGACGTATAAAATTCCCTATATAACTTTTGTTTGTTTGTTTATTTTAACAGCCTTGCTACGATTACAGAAATAGAACCTCCTTTTGAGGATTTGGCCTTTAGCGACTTTTTATGGACTAATTGCTTAAGGGTTGTTGGAAAATACCCCTAACTGTCAGTGGGCAACATTACTTTTGTTTCAATGGATTCCTCTTCTAAGTACTTTGTCATTGCTACAAGGCTGAAGACGAAGACTTGTTCTCAGCAACTGGTGAAGAATGAGTTTGAAATTTACAGGCAATATAAGAAGTAAAATTTATCCAAAAGGTGGATGAGTTAAGAAAAATTAATGGCCAGAGTACAAAAACAGTCATGCATAGTCTGCTTGGAAACAAAAAGAGATTGGGCTTATATTTTTAGAATAAACCGAACATTTTGAATGGTTAAGGCTTGTGAAAAATAAAAAATCTTTATGCAATTGTGAGAGCATCATTTTGCAACTCAAGAGTCAGCTGCGTTTGCAAATCACTCAACTTTTTCTTCAGGGATGCAACACCCATCATAACAATATTTTCAGGCTTTAATGATCCACAAGACTCCACTGTGAAGAAGAATTTATTTGGCTTGCTTGTGTAATCATAGGGTGCCTGAAACTGAACAAAAAAAGGGTCCTTTAACTTTTAAAATGAAAATTAATGAAAATAAAAATCTCACCTCATCTTCTTCCAATTCAGAATATTCTGATTTTGGCCATTCATCAGGCTTGGGGTAAAGAGTGTGTCGTAGAGCATTATCAGGATCATACTCAAAACTTACACCTGCCGTCGGGTTCCACTTGGCGTGCTCTTTAGCAATTCCCTTTTTGGCATAACACTTAATCTGAAAAAATTAATGTAAAAGTTAGATTTTGAATGGCTGTGGATAGCAGTGTTTTACTTTCAATTCCTGTCCTTTTCTTAGTTTTACTATGAGGATATCATCTTGTTCGTGGTTGCCATAATCTGCTCCACCATCCTCGTCGCTTCTGCGAGATGTGACAGGGACAACTCTGTGATCAGCAGAGACCAAGTCTGCAGACGTTACATTTCTTTGAAAAAGTAAAGAGTACATTTGTTTTGAGGTTTAAAATAAATGCTTGAATCAGTTAAGGTGATTCACCACCTTTTCGTTAATAATAATCATGTATTGGATAGTATATAGACTCCTCTGGCACTGATTCATAGATCATTCATATATCTCACCTAGTTGCCTTCACCTCAAAGGCTCAGAAATAATGAGTATTCGGCAAGCTCATAATTTAATCCCTTTAAAGGTATTTACCTTGTTTGTTCATCGTCGCATCTTACATTAAGTGTGAACTCGACAGAACAATCCATGCAAAAGTCAGAGCAAGTACAGTCCCTTGAATACTGCATTGAATCGACAACCTCATCTGAAGTCTAAAATTTTCAGGAAATTTTGTTTAGTTAAATGCTTGAAGACAAGTTTTCAAAAAAGTGGCCCAACCAATGGTATGAGCCCAAGCCGGTGAGCCAAAAATTCATCACTTAGTACGGTCGAGTTTGCCTCCAATTGCACCCAGTCAATTGCCATGGTTGGTGTTTCAGCAATTACAATACGACGAATTGAGTTAGCAACACTCAAATCTGTGTCCTCCAACTGAAACTTGACAAGCTCGTCTGTCAAATCTGTATAGTGCATAATAATAAATTAAGACAAATATAATTCTTTGCTTAAATCATTGCAAAGTTTTACCAGTTATTGTGACGGTAGGTTGATTGGCAAAAGGCATTTTTCAGCAAGAAAGTTTAAAAGTTAACAAAATTTCAGTAAGAATATCAAACTCTCATCTCAAATAAAAAATAACATCATTTTGAATTTCACTCAAAATTACTGTTTGGGTTTGTTTGTTTGCTGCATAAACTGCCCCGCTTTGGCTCAGCTAGCCTGCAATGCATGCCATATGTTTGGTTTCACAGACATCTAAGATGTAGTTGGTGCGACAGCTTCGTCCATATTCATATATTAGATATCTATGCTCGGTTTCGAGTTGCCAGCCGCATGCATGCAGCTGCGCTATCCGCCGCCGCCGCCTGCTTGTAACCAGCTAAGCTGTATAAGCAGTTAGCAGTCTATTAGCCTTACCTTTTATAAGTGAAAGAACGTAAACATTGAGGTAAAAAGCTTGAAAACGTTTTGGTTTTCTTGTGACCACCGAGGCACCGAACAGTTTCGTTAGACAATTTAAGCTTAGAGTTGCTGAAAAATGTCTCACAGAGATGTTAAAATCTATGTCGGAAATTTGCCACCAGATATCCGCACCAAAGATATTGAAGGTTTGTTTCAAAAGTACGGGAAGATAGTCTTTATTGATTTGAAGAACAGGAAAGGGCCTCCCTTTGCCTTCATCGAGTTTGACGACCAAAGGTTTTAATCTGACTTGGCCTATGAAAATCAAAGATTTAATTTTTCAACAAATTCGTTTTTTAGAGATGCTGAAGAGGCTGTTAGGGCCCGTGATGGGTACGACTATGATGGATACAAGCTTCGTGTTGAGTTTCCCAAAGGAAGTGGACATCGAGGACGAGGCGGTGGTGGTGGAGGAGGGAGCGGAGGTGGAAGGTAAGGCTTATTCTCGTTAAAGCCCAGAGTCAACTTTTGATGACTTTTTGGATCAAATGAAGCTGATTAAAATAAACGTTTTCCATCAAGAAGGTCGGGCGGGAGACGCTCCAACTTTCGCGTGGTTGTGTCCGGATTGCCTCCCACTGGGAGCTGGCAAGACCTCAAGGATCATATGAGAGAGGCTGGGGATGTATGTTATACCGATGTGTTTAAGGATGGAACAGGTACTACTCTTCATTTGTCAAACGAACAATCCTTCCACAAAACCAGTGGCAAATTTTAGGTGTGTGCGAGTTTACCCGTTACGAGGACATGAAGTACGCACTGAGGAAGTTAGACGATACAAAGTTCAAGTCTCACGAAGGTGAAACTTCGTACGTGAGAGTAAGAGAAGATGGAGGATCTAGGCGGTCTCATTCCGCATCAAGGTTTGTTCTGGAATTGAATTGATGAGGTTAACATATCAAATCACTTTCTTTATAAACAGATCAAGATCTCGTTCGCGCAGTCGTTCTCCGAAGAGATCCCGTGGCTCACCAACTTATTCGCCAGTGCGACGAAGCTATTCGAGATCCAGATCTCGGTCGTGAGCAGGAAGGACAAGGAATTTCTATAAGGTTTTTTCATCCCACACTTAAAAAGTTTCCAGCAATTGCCCGATAGATTATTTTTTCAGTTTAGTTTACCGTTCATTTCTGTTGAAATTTCATTTTCAACTATGATTTAACCTTGGTTTAAAAAAGCTTTCTCTAATGGATTAATTGAATATTTTTCTTTTCTATTCTTAACTCACTCGGAACTATTCATCGTCAAATAGACAGATATGAGGGTGACAGAAATTTTAAAGGAGTCGTTAAAGAGACAGCTGGAACCTTTCTTTTCTAGGATAAGGATATATGGTATGAATTAATGCAAAAGTTTATGGGCTCTTTTTATCCCAAGAAATTCCTAAATTTTCAAGTCCCAGCGTTTACACTCGTTGTGAACAACCTGTGTACTCTTTCTCGTTTTTCTTATGCTGCCATTAGTGTAAGCACAAACGAGACTTACTATTGTCTTCAAGCAAAAAATAAGATATCAAAGCCGAATGAACTAATTGGCAAATCTCCTCAAATGTTTGCGAGTAATATTTAAGATTTCTTATGATGTTATTTTTATTTTAAGTGTCACGGATCACTTCATGTGGATCTTTAAAAGTAAACCTGTTTTACCAAATTTGGAAAAAGCAATCCAACGAAAATATCAGGATCGGGATTAAGAGAACCAGACCGTTGGATGGCTTATTTGTTCCCAGGATATCAAGTGAACTTAAATCCAAGAAAAATCTTCCACTTAGGAACACACCAAATTTGATTCGGGATAACAAAGGAGGAGGGATTAATGGAGTAAGGCAGCTGGGAACTTTGCACAAAAGATATCTTAGCGTGGAAGGAAACTGAGATGTCAAAAACATTGGGAGCAGGATTAAACAGAGTTCATGAAAAATCAGTAACGGGACATGGATGTTAGCGGTAAAATTCCTGAAATCTTGGACCTCGTAAGGACTAGGACGGATCAGTTAAAGGACTCGAGCGAATAAGCAAGCCGAGGATCCGAATCTCGCTGCTTCTTAGGAACGTCATGGAAAGGATAACTTACATAGCTTTTTGGGAATTTAGATCAAAATAAAACTTCTTAATAAAATAATTTCTTTTTTTATCTCTCAGCTTTGTTTTCCCGGGGCATTTTATGAAGGTTCCCGTTGTTGAAATCTTATACCCATCAGTCTGGTCTTTTATATGTTGAATTATGTCACGATTCGATTTTAGATCAAGTTCACATGAAACTGCACTTTAAAAATTGAAATGACAAAATGATTACACGACTTTATTGCTACATTCTTCACCTGAAGATTTATTATAAAAAGAAAACCAATCTATTTATCAGGAATCTGATATCAGATTATTAACTAGCTTAAGTTTCGTTGGCGAGGCACAAGAATTTTGACTCGTATGTTCAATTGTGTGGATTTTCATTGTTGTTAGCAACTTCCCTGACTATACGTGGGTAGAGTGGTCCAAAAGGGCGTGCCACCTCAACCACAATAGTGCGAGCTGGAATATCGTACCTAAAAAAAGGTGTGAGATGGGATGAAGGTTTTTCAGAGTTAAATTATGCTTAAATCTGCTCACCAGGCCCGATTGTAAGGGAGAAAAAGGATCAGTAAGTTGATTGGGAAAAAAAAGGTGACTGACAAGTTTTTCAGGAGTGATCGTATCTGTGTGAAAGGGAAATAAAGTCGAAAAATATAGAACAGTAATTAGATCAAAGTAAATTTAAGCGCACCGCAGCTGAAAATATTCCCAAATGACCCGTATGGGCAATTTCTACACGGTCAAATTGTGGCCTTTGTACAATCTAAAAGATAAAATACGTTATTATTTTGGCTACTCAAGTATACTTTGTAATTTAGATAGTCAAATAAGAATGACTTACACTTCTTATCTTAAAAATCCTCAAACCCATCAGCATTTTTCCAGGGGTTGCTCCTCCACTTAATCCTAATTTTTGCAAACTTTTTATTACAATGGTTTCTTGAAGCCTCAAATAACGTATTTACCTCGTTGCCCTTTGTAAATACATATGGCCTCAAAAACAGAAACAACTAATCTGTGTAGAACCTCAAGATAAAACAGCTCTTGAGTTACCAAAACGGCAGATGGAAAGTCTATGTCATCTCCTGCCAAAACCGCCTTCAAAATGTCATCATATCTAGAAAATAAATCTGAGTGTTGAAGATGATTTTTACAACCAAAAAAAGATTTTCAATTTCTGAAATTCTTTGATGAGATAAAAAATCAATTTCTTTACTTTTCTAAGTCGAATAGATCAAACCAGTCCAACGCAAGAAGAGTAATGCAGAACTTGAATGCCATTAAAAAAGAAAAGTCCAGAAGCTCGGCAGCGACTCTTTTCCAAAGAGGTGGAATTTTAAACTCGTTGTAGCTCAAGGGAGTTGCCTGCGAAGGGCTCAGCAATCCCATTAAAAAGACAAGAAATTGCATCATATAGCTTCTGAGGCCTTTAACAAAATCGAACACACCATTTTGGCCAAAACCTAATATTAATAAAATAATGATGTAATCTAACCATTTTGTTGAAAAGCTCCTGGCCGTGCCTGCTGGCCAGCTTGTTGCTCGAGCTGTGCAATTTGTGCACATTGCAACTGAAGCTGGGCTTGCTGTTGTTGAAGTAACAAACACTGACATTGAAGAGAAAAGTTGGCTTGGTTAAGCATAAAGTAAGGAAAACCTTAAAATCGTCGAAGTTAAAAGGGGGGCCGAATTTTGAGAAATAAGTTATAGCAATTTTTACCAACTGTCATATGGAACATTGAGTTGACTTGGACTGACCATTGGTTTAACTGTTCAGCGTAATCTGAAGCTGGAGATGACCCATTGTTAAGAGGAGAACCAAGGTTAGACCTGCTAAAGGCATCCCTTGCACCCTCTTTGCTTACAACATTCTTCTCTTCCGAACTCATGACACCTTTTTGAAAAGTAATCAAGTTGATTAAAAAATTTTCATGCAAAGTAGATACATAGGGTTACTGAAAGCAGGACTGGGCCAAATCTTTGAACCCCAGATTTGCCTTAGTGGCGATCCTACAAGATCATTTGCTTTGTCAGGATTGATTTTTGCACACTAGACAACTTCATTGATTAATATAAAGCTAGCTCGCTTTTAGGACACTGGATGACTTAATCAAAGGTCAACTGAGTATTTGATACTCTAATTATGACTTGATAAATAATCAGTTCTATATCAATCTTACCATGCTGAATTGACACAGAATTTTAAAGTCTTGCAGATTGTTTTTTCAATTGACTGACGTTTTTCTTCACAAAGTTTAACAAAATTGCAAAAATGTAAACAACGTAATCATTACAATTTATTGGGCTACAGCACTTTACAAATAGCAACAAATTATTTGTTTTATTAGGAGTGGTCTAGGCTATTCTGTTCTCCATTTTCGCTAATTTTAATATCTGGCCACTAAACCTTTCTTTTAGGATAAAAATATATCTTTAATTAATTTTTAACAAATTAGTTCAAGATAAAATTAAAAAAACAGTGATAAAATTTTAAATTATTACAGCTATTTTTTCGAACAATTTTGATCTTATGGAGATACTTTTGTCCAATAAGATTTCACTGGATTTGACTCCTTTTGAGGTTGCAGGATGTTCGAGGTCTTCATTGGCCGATGTTGGGCCAGCCTAGACCTAAAAAAGGTAATTTAAACAGCTAGTGTGTTAGTTGAGAAGGGAACTTTGTCAGTCACTCAAGCTTAGATTGATTCAATATTTTATATGACTAGAAATGAATATAGATTCAAATGTGGTGTCGAACAATATTACAGTCAACACAAAAAGGTAAGTTATAAAATTATCTTATTTGCCAAAAAAAACCTTCTTATTCAAAGGCTATTAACTCTAGTCAAGACGAACAAAAGGACCCCACCTATCCTACCCCATTACTGAAGTCTTTGCGGCATTCTTCAACAGATAGTGGCGTGGATGTCGACGTTTATTCATCTGAAACTTTAGGCAGGATTCCTCAGAAGGAAGGGTTCAAGTTGTTGTTCCCCAACTATAATTGCAACATTTATGAGGACCTGGTTGTCCTAAAATTGGCCGTGAGAAACGTTGATAAGAGCTCCATGAAGAAGGAAGCAATAAGTTTTCAGGAGGGGGCCGGATTCTCGTTGAGATTTCAGGCCAAGGTAGAGACACAAAAATAATACCTTGCTTTTTTTCTTGATTGAAATACCCGTCTTTTGATTCCAGGGGTCTGACTCAGCTTCTCTTAGTTATGGCTTTGATTTGATCTACCTTTATGACAATCAAAAGATCTTAACCTACTCCTTGGATGACCTTGAAGTAGAAATATGGGATAATAACATTATTGCTAAAGTAAGACGCTCATGTTGAGTTCAAGAGGCTCTCCTCCTGATGTTGACCCTAAACTTTTAGGCTGCTCTACCCTCGACGGCCAGTCGGTCTTACAAAGTTGGGAATGGCAGTGTGGGGTACAAGGTGTTCACCTTACCTCAGTTGCAAATTTACAAACAAAGGAAAAATTTTATGGTAAAGGACTGAAAGAGAAAATCTTAGGTCGATTGTAAAAAAAGGTTGATTTGTTAAGCAAAATCCAGTCCAAAGATTGGAGGGGTCTGCTGTCTTGACTGTCCCTGACAGTGAATCTGTGTCTACCACGAGTAGCTGTAATATAAATGAAGAGACCTCGAAACTGTCACAATCATATGGCATACTAAAGAAACCCTTGCAGTTTTCGAGAGGCCAATCCTGCTCTGATTTTTTAAGCGATCGGTTTCACCTCATGTCTTTAACCTCTTTGTCCTCGTGCCAATCTGAAAGCTCTTCCATATCAGGCTAGTTCGTATAAAATTTTTAAACGGAATCGATTTTGAGGAAAGATTTTTACTCCGTTCCAGGTTTTGGGTCTGGGACCAAGAAGAGTGTTCGGTTCAATGAGGTCGTGAGACGTCAAATTTTCCGAACAAACTCCTCGATTTTGGGTCGATGCCTGAAAAATCGAAAAAAGTCTGAGCAGAAGAAGCGTAGGGCCATCGAAAGGCGGATGAGTGAGGGTGACACTCGAGATCTCAACAGCCACAGTCCTGGAAATCGACAAAAAGTCCGTTGGGAGTGTTCAAATCATCCTAAAGCTCAAAGTTTGGATTCCAGTGATGGTCTGAAAATTGAGCCGTTGAGATTGGAGAAGCCCAGGAAACATGACAGTGTCATACATGGGGCTCTCCCTGAAATGGGAAAGAGTAACTCGACCAATCTTGATCTCATTTTTGATTTTGATCCTTGAATGGCTCAATAAAATGATGGGAAAAAAGTTCCGACCTACTCAAAAATACGTTGAAGATGCTTCCAGGATTACCAAAACATAACATCATCACCTTAGGGTGAAAAATATTTTAGGGGTGTGGGTTCGAAACTGGTGCCAAGTCAGGATCAGAGTTCCGTTGATGACCCTTAAAACAGTTAGGAAAATCTTTTTAGTTGTTCAACCATTGGGAGGAGCGCACAATCTCAATAAGTTTGTATATAAAGGACAGGACAAAATAAGGCTTTCCTGAAAGAGAGTTCGTAACATTTTATTTCTATTTTCTTTTACAAAAATACATTGATATAAAAAGTAAAGCAATGACACTCAGATAAAATAGTTCATTTGCGGGTAATTTGTCCGAAATTCGGCTTGGAAGCTGAGAAGACAAATCAAAAAAAACATCTTGTGCACCTTGCAAATTTTCAAAACCTAACTATGCTTTGTTTCAAAGCTTGGGGAAAGCATCAAACTCTTGAGAAAAATGGCAACAGAGAAAAAAGCTTGATCACATGGACTACAAAACCGTTTCGTCAGCTGGATTTTTGTACTCCTCTCTTTCATCATCAATCTCGCCTGCCAATGGAGTAAACTGAATTAGGTCATCTGTACCTTAAATTTAGAAAATCAGTAACTGAGTGAGCAAAATGCATATTCGAAAAAATTACCTAGGTTTGGGTTTGAGTACTCTGTGTCGTTACAAGGATTGCCGCCACTGGTAGGCTCGTTACTTTTCAGGCTCTCGGATGTTTTGAAGTCAGCACCATCCGCTGTTGAATCTAAGACTTGACTTGAATTATCTTTCGTTTCGCTGCCTTCTTCCTCTGCTTGAATTGAAAAACGAAATTGAGATTGTACTAAGTTATAAGACCTTAAATATGCATAATACTAACCAATGAGATTTTCCTGAGCCACTGTCACTTCACTTGATTGAAAAAGTTCTTCATTGCTTCGATCATTTACTTTGTTGTTTGGAGAGGTTCCTAATCGATTCTCACTCTTGGCCTGTATGAAGAATGTTTTCAGAAGGTAATATAAATCGAAATTCTTGGATTTTTCTTACTTGATCAGAGATCGAAGAAAGGCTTCCGATAGGAACAACTCTTGGCCTCGCATCCAGGGCAGCTTTAATCGCTCTTTTCATGTCGGCATCAATCATTTTTGAGGCCTGGCCACGCTTTTTCAAAGGTAAAGTAGAATTTTTCTTTGTATTTTTAGGCCCCTCCTCGTTCTCAAGATCACTTTCTGTGGAAAAGTCTTCATCACTTTCGCTTTCATCTTCTCCCTCATTCAAATGATGAAGGTACTTTTTTTTCTTCGATACTCTTCCAGAGCGAGTAGTTTCCTTAAGAAAATATGACATGAGTTAGGCAAAAACCAGGAGGTAAAATTGGAAATCAATTACCATGTCTAGAGAGTCTTCATCATCAGAAAAGTTTGGTCGAGGATACTTTTGTCCTGAGAAAATGACATTCATAATTCATTTCTTAAATTGAAGCTTATCTGGCGATTAGTTAATTATGTACCTGGCTTTCGGCCTCTCTTCCCTTTTCGCTCGATCGATCGTGATTCTTCAAGCTGTTCTTGTTCAAACTCATCAAAAATTTGATCGATATCGTCATCTTCATCCTCAAACTCCTAGATAGAAAAATTTTGATTAAATCCAGTTTGATCTTTTTTGCTCAAGTTTAGTCTACCATGTCGCTGAAATCTTCCTCTCCTGAATCAACATCTTCCCGAGGTTTTGAGTTTAATTCTTCTGCTTCCAGCCTTAAAGCCTCATTTTCTTCAGGAGTCACCTCTCTCCATCCTTCAGAGATCGCTTTGCTTATCTTTTGGGAAAGGAAAGAAAGAGTTATCATTAAATCTAGATTTAGATGTCTAAAAGCAATTATCTGACAGTACTTTTAAGTTTTAACTTCTTAGAGAATTTCGGTTAAATTACCTGGGCAAAATTTAGATCTGCTTGTTCAGCAGCAAGCTCTTTTCTTTTTCGTGTTGACCATAACAGGTAAGCAGTCCATCTGATAAAAAGGATATTTTAATTGAACAAAAGTTTAAAATGAAACTACACATAGGGGAAAAAAGAGCTTCAACGTACTTTGGCTTTCCCTTATCTTTCCTATTTTTTCTTTTGGGTGGTCTGCCCACTTTTCCTGGTTGCTTGCCAGATAAAGGTGGTCGTCCCCTTAAAGAGCTGGAACCACGTCCTCTGCTGCCTCTTCCACGACCAGGAGTGCCTGTCACCTAAAAAAATTAAAAATATTTTTAATACTGCCTGAAATAATCAGTAGTGATTGACAGAGAAATGTTTCAAGCTTGCTCTAAATGTCTCTTGTTTTGTTTTTGAAATCATTTACACATAATAACCAACAACTGTTTAATCTGCTAATTTCATTTCGTTACCATTTGATCAATAATCAAACAAATTGGTCAGAGTTTTAACACTCAAAGTTTGTTTCGATACTTTGATTTTTTTCTGTGACTTTTGTATTTTATCTGTCACTTTTTACCTGTTGTTGCTTGACGTGTTGTTTCCAATGAGACACCATGTCGTTACCATCGATAAAACTTTTTTTGCATAGATCGCAAATGAAAGATCCATCCCTGTATTGAAAAGAGGGGCGAGGACCAGCAACTTGGAGTTTGTTCGAAGAGTAGCCTCCTCGACCCCCGCGCGACCCGATGCCTCCACCCATTCTTCTATTATTACTAACACCCCTTGTGACTCCAACAGTCACTCCTTTGCCACCAGAGGACAAGTTGGGCAGAATACCCCTAAAGTGATTGGAAAATTTATAAAATAGAATACATTTTTGAATTGAAACGAAGAAAAATATGCAAATCCTATTGTACCTCAGAGCTGCAGTGGAGGCAACGAGGCGTTGTTGTTTCGCTATGGCGACTCTTTGCTGTTCCTCACGTTGCCGACGAACTTTTTTTTCACGTTCTTCTCGCTCATAACGTTCAGGATCCAAAACTGAAAGATTGTAAAATGTTGCTTAGCTCTCATTTGTCTTTTCTTTGAACATGGAAAAATAAACATTTCAACTTTTAATAGATTGTACCTGAGTGGGTGCTTTTCAAATGTTCAAATAATTGAGATTTGTACCAAAATGGCTGAAGACACATGCGACATGTTAGACCGTCATCTTCGTCCTCGAAAAGCTGTAACCTTGGTATTATCTGCAAAAAATTGAAACTTTTAAACTTTGGAAGTATTTTTCTCTCATAGAGTATTTTAAATTGGTTAAAAAGATGGATAAAGCATGTAAATTCCTATCTTTTTAAGTGCTGTTTCACTTTAAATTTCTTACTTGTTGCCTTTGTGGAAATTGTCTTGTGACGTTTAACTTCTGTCTCGAAAAGTTGGCTGACTTGATGTGCTGTTCACCAACATTTCCATCAGACAAAATTACTGAAGATGATTGCATATGATCTACGTTGTTCTTTAAAGAGACTAGTTGTTTGGGTGTTGAATGAACATACGATGAGAGAGGATCGCTTGTTAGAGAAATAGGTTCTACATGTAGACGGTGACTATGAGTTGTGGCTGGACTATTTGGAATTGAAATGAGTCCCATCTGAGTTGCCTTTTTTGCTAGGATTGTGTGATGTGTAGATGGTTGAGAGTCAGAACGCTGATTAAGTTCTTCGAATATTTTTTCCTCTCTCATGGCTTGGGCTACAATATCTTTTTTCTTATCCTAATACAAAAGCTTTTCAGGGATTTTTCGATTTGTAAGCCATTATTTTGATCAAACCTGCAGGCTGTTGATTGCATTTAAGTTAGAAATAATTTGTAGTTGAGAATGTTGCTGATGATGATCATATTGTTGAATTTTGTGATTTTGTTGTAGAATCAAACTTGTTCCAACCTTGTAATAATAACCAGTTTAAAGAATCATTCCAGAAATAAATGAATATTTTAGACCAGATTATAGATGAAAAGCAATTTACCTGAGGTAATTTGTAGCTTATTGGCTGTTGCTGCTGTTGTTGGTGATCATTTTGTTGGTAAATTAATGCAGTAGAGTCGATTGTTGAAGGAGCAACACTGTGCCCCGATACAGCAAGGTTCATGGCATGCTGTAAAAGAAATAGGTTTTGATTCCTGGAAGCAACAAAGGTTAATTGAAAAATAATAGATCAAAGCATAACCTGATGAGACAGAGTCTCTATTGGATAAGAATACTGATGGATATTTTGTTTGTTCTGGTCGGTTGCAAAAAGCACATTGTCCAACAAGTGCAAGTTGGAGCCACCACCCAATGCATTGTACAATGGATGATTTGGATTGTTCATGACTCTTGAAAGCTTGCAGGTCTAAGTCTCAAGAGAATTGACAGCCGATAAGCCTGTTGAAGCTAAGAAGAGATAGTTTGAACACAATAAATATGAGAGTAAAATCTAACATTTTAATTTGTCCATTTTGAAATGGAATAACCGATCTTTCTTAATCATTTGAAGCTTCAATCTCAATTTAGAAATATCTTACCAATTCGTCAGAATATTCAAACCTAAGACCTTTAGTAAACAAAAGATTATGAAAACAAAAACATAACTTTTGACACTAGGTTCAAGCACGACCAAAAACCCTCATGAAGAGTTAAGGTTTTCGTAAACGTAAATATACAAGCACAAGAATTCCTACAAATGCAGGCGCGCTGCGCTGCGCAGTAGCCAGCCACAAGCGAGGCGTACAGACACGCGCGCGTGCACTCAACATTGCCGTCCAAATGGTGTACAACAAAGCATTTGATCCAGTGCATGCAGAGATGTTGTACGTATAAAGCACTGCCCACTGACCATAGACATCGCCACTGACGCTTATAAGATAAGTTAGACACCTGTGGTGTAGCCAAACGTTCGGGAACTAAATAAAAGGATTTGGTGCAACCTAGAAAGACGGTGGTGAAAATCTACTGGGTCAGATGGAAGATTAGAAGATATCAAAACACAGAAACTTCACCATAACAGGATATTTAGAGAGGTATTCCTGGAAAGAATAGAAGATCAACTCGCCCTTTCCCTCCACATAAGGTCCCGGATGAAAAAAATAAAGTCGTTTTTTTGTCAAAAAATTGTTATGGACACTTTTATTAGGTGCATTTTAGGATATGGGATTTCGGGCTTTGGATGGGTTTTTAACCAACCCAGGGTCAAAGGTCGGTACTAACCACAGTCCAACCCTTGGACAAGGAAGGTCAACGCCCCCGTCAGGGCGATTGAATGACATTCCGTGGTAGGGCCCTGACTTCAATATTAGAATAAGTCGGCTGGGCTGCACCCGACCAACAGACCAGTGACACTTAAGTTAATGTAATGGGGCATTACCCCGAAAAAGGCTTCAGTCCAGGCTCGTGTACCAGCAATACCTACAAGCCGATACCCCTACCCTATTTATCACTGGGTGAAGTTGGAGACAATCTGATATACCTTCATCCCTGCCCCAGCATGTGAAGAGGTGAACGGGGATGGTGATTTGGGGAAAAAAAAACCTTGGACAAATTCCCAGACAAGTACCATACCCCTATTTACTTACTTGCATCCTAATTTTTGTTCAGGGTTTTAAAATTGCTAAAACAGATCAATAAAATTGATGAGTTAGTTTAAATCTGCTTTAAACATTTGTTTGGGTTTAGAAATTGCATTGCGAGGTTCGGTGAGTGAAAAAATGCTGCATCATTGTTTCTGAACTTCCACAGATTTCTACTTCTTAAAATTTGTTTACAAAATAGTTGCTGTTGGTATACTAAAAGTTACAAGTTACAACAGAACAGAGTCAGATAGACTGCGCAAGCTGACCACAAATAGTAACAGCTTAGGAGATCGATTGAGACTGGAGAAAAACTTATTTCAGGTTTTTCACCAATTGGCCTTAGAAACGCAACTTGGAAGAGCAGGACAAAAGAACTGACGTCTACCACACTAAAGTTTCAATAACGTTTCCTGTTAATCTCCTTGAACTAACTTTACCTTGAATCGCCCCACGTTCAACAATTATCCAAAGCAAAGGCTGTGACGTTGTCTGTTTGTTTTTAAACTTGACTGATAACTTACTATTTGAGACGAAACATGTCTTCGAGCTTTAATCCAGGTCAACCCTCTGTGCCAACTACCCCTGCCTCAGTTTCTCCGTTTGAGCAGTTAGCCTACAGTGGTCTATTTGACGAAGACGATTGTGACGGTTCAAATGACAGCCGAAGCAGAAGGCCATCGGGTAAAACCTTAAAAGAAATTCTGTCATTGGCAAGTTTTGAATTTTTTGTTACTTTATTAGATGACATTGACGACTATTATGGCAAGCTTCCAGTGCATCGTCGCGTTGTGGGGCCTGCGGCTGAATCTCCTCTCAGAGAGACTGTCACCAGCGACACGAATGTGTTAAGGGAAGCCATTTATCTTGTACAAGTAAATACTTATTTTCTGTCCTAAAAGGTTTTCTGCTGTTTGCTAAATTGCACTATTCTAATTAGACCATGCAGATCAACAACTTCTCGGAGAATGGTTTCTCTCATTGTTTTGACTTCGAGTCCGATCACGCAAGAAGAAACCTTGCAGCCCTTGTTCGAATGAACCAAGCAAGACAGCCCTCCTTCTCTGGATCTCATTTGGTGAATTTAAGATGAGCAAGCTCAGTATAAAAGTTATATTTTAACTGGCTGATACTTTAGGCTGCAAGAAATCATTGTGATCCCTTATCCTCGCGTTCCTCTGTTCTTGATAGCTTCATGAATGCCCCCAGACAAAGATTTGTTGGAGAGTGGGATGCAGGTACCTTGACTTCTTAAATAATACTAGTAGTTAATCGTGGCAAAGTTCCTTCCACCCCCTGCTGTTTTTATATGGTCTTCAATCAGACTTTCACTCTAGGTTTTTAACCTGCTCACATTGTTTGAGTTCATTTTTGAATCATAAGTTGAGTTGGTTTAAGTTTGATCTTGAACATAGTCCCGACACATCTTGTCAAATTTTGAGTCTAGGAGTTGCTTTCGTGTTTTCCATTATTTATCAATTCTTTGCAACTTTCTTTCATAGAGACAGATTTTTCTTTATCCTTGATCACTGAATTTTGGCAAATTATTTCAGGAAATGCTTTCAATCATGATCATGGAAGTGCATACTACGCCTCGGTAAACTCAAATCAAATCGCCCAAGCCTCACCACTTTTTTCTGAATCAATACGCAGATCAAACAACATTGTAAGATTCTAGAGTTTTCTAGAATATGAGTTTGCTTATTCTTTTAACTTTTTCAGAGTATTCTCAAAAGAATCGGCAACTCTGGATCTAACCCTGGGGAATTCGATGCTCCTCATGGATTTTGTATTGGCACACTGGGCGAGATCGTAGTGGCAGACACAAACAACCATCGGATACAAGTAATTTTTTGAATTAAACTTAAATCAAATTCCAAATTTGAAATAAATTTCCTTTGAAGATTTTTTCTCGAGATGGGATGTATTTATGGGAGTTTGGTCAGCATGGCAAAGAAGAGGGTCACCTTTGGTTGCCTCGCAAAGTTGCAGTGTTGCGGCAAAACGGATTTTTTGTTGTCTGTGACCGAGGAAGCGAACGTTCGAGGTAGTCAACTTTTTGTGATTAAAAAAGTGATGATTGTTTCTTGAAATTGATTTTTCCAGGCTGCAAATATTTGATCGAGGGACATATGTAAAGCGTGTACCCATCGCTTTTATTGAAATAGTCGCAGGGATTGCAGTAACATCAAATGACATGATTGCTATAGTCGACTCAGTAAGACCATCCGTTTACGTCATAAACCCAGTAAGTTTCAGAATCTTATTCTCAAGGCATTACTTTTACTTATTTGTGAACTGCTTGTTTTCTAGATTGACGGAGTTTGTAAACAAAGCTTTGATTTGCGCAATCATGTTGTTGAACCATCTGACATTGCAGTTTTTAGGGAAGAGTTTTACATCTGCGATTTTAGGGTAAAGTTTCAAAATTGGGTTTCAAAAAGTTTACCGATGAATCAATATTGTTTCGGTTTTAGGGACACAGCATTATAGTTATCGGGCCAGGGGGAGATGTGTTGACCAAAATATCTACCCAGCATGTTTCTATGTATCCAAATGGAATAGATGTTTCTGATGCTGGTGACATACTGGTTGGAGACTCTCATGGAAATCAGTTCCATGTTGCAATTTTTAACCGTAGACAGGAGCTTCTAGGACATCACATGTGTCCTGCAATCAAGGTAAACATTTAAGACCCCTTCTTGATAATAAATATCATCAATTAACTACAACCAAAAAATAGGTTTCCCGCAGCTGTGGCCTTAAAATCTCCTCAGAGGGATACATCATTACATTGGCCAAAAAAAACAATCATGTCCTCATCTTGGACACCCTGTACGTGTAGTCAAACTACAATTTGTTAAATGACCTTATGAAAACATGATGCTAATCAAAAATCCAAATGATGGCGCAAATCTCTCGCTAGTTTTTAGACTAATTAATGAATGTCAGGAATGTAAGTTTTTTGATTTGCAAACAAAATAATGCTCTAGATCAATGATAAAATTATGCTTTCACCAAAAATGCTCAAGCCCTCTGCCTGTTTTCACAGAATTAGGGCTTTGACAGAGCCTAGTTTCGATGCTTGATTGGATGTGCCAATATTTATCCTTACCTCAAAAAATCTTAGGACTTGTTAACTGCTAATTTTGTTTGCGACAATCTCAGGCTGTCTGCAAGCCATACATTATATTTGTAGCCAGTGTGCAATTACTAAACCAGTTTTTCTGATAAATTTGTACTTATTATCTAGTCTCACTATTTGAGGACACCTTGAAAATTTTTCCAACTATTTTTGTACAAATCATGCATATTTATGATAATTTAAATGTCCGTGATAATTGACCTCTTTGTCAAATTTTTGATATTAAAATATCTGGGTGTTGTTCGATGAGAAAGTTGAGCTTTTTCAAGCAAACAAGTGTGATCTTTCAAATTTAAAAAAAAATCTTCATTTTTGTTGTCTGTTGCAGCCGTATGTGCTCAACAGTTTTCCTGACTCAAAATGTAAAAAGATGCAATTTCTCAAATATTTGTACAGTATTTATCTTTCTTGTGTTTTGACTATTTTTTTTGAGATGCAATTTTTGATTCCATTGATTTGATAACCTCACTTAAGTATGTTCATATTTGGTGATGGAATTTTCAATAAAAAAAAACATTTCCAGGAAGTTTTGTCACCACTACTTTCTTTTTTTTTTGATGAAGTACATTTTTTAATACAGGTTATTCGATACATCGGTTTCTTTTATTTGGTCATTAGTGGACTTTGAAGGGTGATATATATGGGGTTCTTCCTGAAAGCCTGATCTTAAGGGTAAAAAATGAAAAATTGTTTTAAGGAAGCAAGCTCCACATTGAAACAGGGCATCCTCATCATTAAGGGAAACATACATTTGTTACCCCTAACCTATTCAATTTAAGACAGGACATTCCTCAATACTTAAGCTTCCTATTTCCTTTAACCATACAGCACAATACACCCTTTTTCCTTTATTCAAGCAAAAAACATAAAAGTTATGGAGTTTAACACCACCCTTTGCTGCTAAAACACCTGTACGAACATTTGTTCCCTGACTGACTGTTTCTCAATATTCTGCTGTTTGCTCACCTGTTGTTTTTCACATGGTCACATCATTGTCAAGTAAGGAAATAAAGTATTCTTATGTTACTTTCTTGTCTTACTATTACGGGTGTGATAGAAAACTCAGAGTTCAAGTCAGGCTGTTTGAATCTCAGGGAGAAAGAATGTTCTCATAAAAACATCTCTACAATAATCTTCCATCCCCAACCAAAAAAGCAATTTTCCAACACAGTTGTGAGCAAACTTATGTGTCCAATCAAACCCCCCTCCTTCCAAGTGTAGTAGTAGTAGTAGTAGTAGTAGTAGTAGTTTTTATTTGTCTAGCGCAGTTAAGCATGACAGACAATTTAAGTGCTTCATCCCCCCTGGGCCAGCTTTCCTTTTGGATAGGTCAATAACTTGTGACCTAATTTTGCTTAAGGGAATTGTAAAATGTTACTATAAAGTAAAGTACCCAATATACTATGATAGTAACAAGTAGCTTGAAGGTAAATTTGTTTGCCAGTTCATATATAGGTTTCTTTCCCGTGAGCCAAAGTTATGTCTTTGTTGAGTCATTGAAGAAAACCCAGCAAACGTCCTCACAGGATGCACCGCTGTCGTGTGACCCAACCTGTCATGACTCCCGCTGCTCCCGCCTTGCCCCCACCACAACAAATGCTTGGCTGAAAATTCATTTTACAGTTGATTTTTGGGAAACACCAAACTATAAATTTTCCATATAGATTAATGATTCCGTGGCTGAGAGGTCATAGGCACCTGACTGAGAACTAGGATCTGAGATTGTGTGTTCAATCCCCAGCCGCCCATGCCAGCAATTTTTCAACCCCAGATTGCAAAAAAAATCATCAAGACACCCTCAGTCAGGGAAATATTAATCTGCAGTGACCATAGACTTCTATGGCGGGACTCTTATGGTGTTGATCGTGCATTAACACCGGATGAGTCTATACTGCACAAGATTATTATTATTATTAATAACAATTTGGACACAATTTCTGCCAAACCTCAGATAGTCTAATAGAGTTCATTTGGTTGAAAGTCATTCATGGCTGATTTTTGCAAAAGTACAAATGCATAATGAAATGGTTTGACTGAAAATTGATTTTTGCTAAATAACAAAACTATGATTCCTTTAATGTATGTAATGAACAAAAAAAAACGGTATCTAGCCTGACCCTGAGTCTGCCATCGACTGCTATGCAACCCCCGACCCCTCCCCCGTGTCAACCCAGGCTCAAATTTCATTACCGGACCTCACCCAGACCGCATTATAGACCCCTGACCCCAGGCTTAATTCAGCGTCAACTAATCGACTGCTTTGCAACCACCCGACCCCTTCCCCGTGTCAACCCAACACCAAATTTCATTACTGGACCTCACCCAAACCGCATTATAGACCCTGGACCCCGGGCTAAACTCAGCGTCAACCATTCCAAATGCCACCATGATGTACCACCAACCCTAACCTTACTTTTCATTTTTTACCTTATTTTGACCCTTGGATTGACCCCGGATCCCGCACCCAACCCACTGGCCTTGTCCCATGTTCCAGCTCAGCTCAACGCCAGCCGCAACACGCCCATCCAACTCCCCTGACCCAATCTCAAAGATTCGGCTTATTTTGCATGTCTCAGCTCATTTCATTAATACTTTAAGTCTCAACTCATTATATTATGCACAAACTGACTAGCTTATTTGGAGATTTTACGCACTTAAAAAATAATTGACTAGCTTTTTCAAAAAGTTTACGCCAGCAGAGTTTTCGCCAAAAGTAGCTTTACAACATTGAGCCCAGGGTAAGTTAATAAATGGGCACACGAGCATTACTACTTTTTTATTTTTCAATATATTACTTGAAATGTACTTTTGAAGAAGATGAATATAGGTAGAAAAATTTATAAATATATGTGCCAAAAAATATGATACTTTTTATAGCTCAATATACCATAAGTTTGTCTTTTCTTAACTTTCTTTCTTTAAAATGCTTCTGTGGCTCTTTCTACAAAATTGTTTTGAAAATTTCAGCTGATTTAGAATTTAACAAATATTTGCATGAAGTAGGTTGTAGGTTGTCGGCTACGACCTACGACCTGTTTAAAGAACCGGCCTCAGTCAGTAAGTTAGCAAAACTAACAATGCCCAAAAAGAACAACTTGGACTAGGTAAATTGATCCACTTCACCTGGGGCACAACCTCTAAATTATAGTTCAAAAGGTTCAAAAGATTATTACCAATTATCTATGAGTACCAAGATCTTTCATTCCTGTTTAATGTTTATGCACAAAATATCTCAAATCAATTTCTCATTTTAATTCAAACCATTTTTTAATTTGACTCAATTTTTTTAGGTTCAGTTTCTACTTTTTGTGGTGTGTTTTTAGAGGAGGAACTCGACTTTGGCGATGTATAGTGATGGTAGTTTTTCATTTTATTGTCTCTCATCATTATTTCTGTGCTTCGTTTCCTAGTAAATCAATCTTTAATTCACGAGTTTAATTAAAGATTGATTCACTTATTTATCGATTAAAAATGACAAGGATCTTGAATGATGTTATACTTTAATTTAACCCTTTTTTTGTAGTAACGAAATAGAGCAATGCAAAGATCCAACTTCCGCGACTGGCGAGAATTCGCCGGTGGATTTTTCGCAGCGAATATAAACATACTCATTACCTACCCTATTAATAAGACTATGTTTAGGCAGGTCAGTGACGGATTGTGGTAACCTCATTAAAAGAGCTTACACTTACTTATTAATTTTCAGGTAGTCCATTTTATCTCAGTAAAAGATGCTCTTAAGCAACTGAGACAAGAGGGGGGATTCGTAAGTTAACTTAAATTAAAAAACAAATTTTTATTTCAATTAATAAACTTGTTCACCTTCAATAGGTTTTATACCGAGGTGTTCTTCCTCCTCTAGTGCAGAAAAGTTTAACAGTATCAATAATGTTTGGAACTTATTCACATTATTCACGGACAATTGCGGAAAAATTACCCTTGAAAAATCAAACTGCCATTAACGTAAGAGCAAAGCTTTTGATGAATTTAGAAAATATAATGAAATGTAGTCTTTTATTTGACCATTTGTATTTTTAATGATTAGACTCTTGCTGCTTTCTCGGCTGGTTGTACAGAGGCAGCGTTGACACCCTTAGAGATGCAGGTTTTTCCACGTCGTAAATTGAATAATCCATTACTCTGTCTCAATTTCCTAATTCAGGACTCTAAAAATCATATGAAATACAAGAACACAATAGATGCGTTTCTTCAAGTTGGGCGTCACCACAGCCTTACAGAATTTTATCGAGGTCTCACAGCTGTTTTGATGAGAAATGGCCCTGCTAATGTAACGTTTTTTTTAGCGCGGTAAGTTACAGTTTGGTCTCCGTGAAATCTGGACCTAATTTTCCAAGCAATCTTTCAGTGAACGCTTAAGCGAGCCTAAGTCATCTTTTCTTCGCCAGTTCTCCACAGGTAAATAGACATTGAATCATTAAACTCTTTTGTAATTTCAATTACCAGTTTAAGAGCAGCTACGCTGTTTAAATTTTTCTTTTTTGATTGAGTCGATTTTATTGATTTTCATGATTGTTGGTGCAACCATATTCATAAATTAGCAAAACATAACTTTTTTTATGTTGGTTTTAGTGAAAGAACTGAAATTTTCTTCTCCTTTCTTGAAAAGTAGCCTTTTTTGGCTTAAAGATGTGTCTCCTATCTCAATCATCTAAATCTTTAGAATTTTTGATAGAACTTGAAGTTTTTAAAATATTTCAGGAGCTTTCACTGGTGCTTTGATTTCAACATTTTTCTACCCAATAAATGTCGCCCGAACTCACATGATGATTGTTGTTGGAGGCCCTTTTGTTTCAGTGTTCAAGGTAAAGTTTTCCTCTAAAAAGTCAATGATTCATCACACATCTATTCTCTCTAAAATATTATTCTTTTAGGTCTTTCAAAGTGTTCTTTCAGAGAGAGGTCTTCGGGGGGCTTTCAAGGGCGTGCATATAAACTGTGCTAGATCCTTCCTTTCTTGGGGAATCATCAATGTAGCTTATGAACGAATCCTTGCTTGTTTAAAACATTTGTGACAAAAAATTTAGAAAGACTAAAATGGATGGGATTCAATTAAAAGTCATAATTGTGACAAAAAGGTTGAACAACTTAAAATTCATTCTGGATATATGTATGAATGATCGTGAGCTCTTTTACATCTGTGAAATGAAACATTATTAGAGCTACACTTGGAAAATTCAGAGTTAAAAAAACTTCATCAGGCTTCCCCTTAGATCCAAGCAAGTTGCAGTCAATAATGGAAGCTTAATCATCGGGCTCACCTTTTTAGAAAAGGTATTGAGCTCAAGTCTCCTTACAGTCAGATAATTGTTTTGGAAACCTGTCGATTCAAAGATGCAGATGTTAAAAACCAAACGCTAGGATTTTTCATTACGTATACAGTCATTTGCAACTGCTTCTGTAACCTATAATTCTTTAAATTTACTAGTCAATAAACAATCTGTAGCTGTTTGAGGTTTTTTTGTAGAAGTTTTATCAACCCATACTTATGACTGTGCTTTTATCATTTAGGCTCCAACTCGGGTATCACCTTGAATCCCGGGTCAGCCATTTATGGTTTGGGTTTGAATTTGGAAAATTTCCCCTAAAGATGTCAAAGCTTTCAATTTTTTTCCCTTAGGGTCAAAAAAATCTCTTTGAGTCGAGTAAAAAAGTACCCGGGTCAAAGGTGGGTCAAAAGTAAGCTCGGGTCAGGGCCCATCTCTAATCTGGTATCAATTAAGTAGCCTAACTCAGAATCACCTACCTACAAAACTGTCTAACTAGGTTATGTTAGGTTAGCTAAGAGGCCCTTTTGGTTAAAAGGGTGATGGTGGTTGCTTGGTACAGATGAGGACAAACATACTCCGGAGGGTTAGGAAGGGGGAAACTGCTTTGGGAGGGTTGGTTGAATCAGGTTAGGTTAGCAATAAATGTACTGTTGGTTAAAAGGGGGTTGGTTGGGATAGATGAAGGGGAAACAACATGCCTGCAGGGTTAGGAAGGGG
>Ga0194133_10002826_pt1 | contig 25856 bp, 34 predicted proteins | sample TA2KigOf40mmetaG_FD_155448 | JGI IMG/M metagenome (GOLD analysis project Ga0194133, IMG submission 155448) | Freshwater microbial communities from Lake Tanganyika, Tanzania - TA2015055 Kigoma Offshore 40m | ecosystem: Environmental > Aquatic > Freshwater > Lake | place: Tanzania: Lake... | reverse complement strand
GGTGGAGTTCACCGCGATCATTATACCAGCGCTTATTACCCTTTTTATCAATTACTGGATTTTGCCGTTTCTGCTCAGTAATAGTCCGGTATTGTTCGTAAATAAGTTGGGAATCACTATTCTTCATATTTACTTTGCATTATTCCAATAACCGCGTTAAGAAGCGTATTATAATCGTGACCCTTATTTTATATCCTCAGTCGTCTGCAACTGGAGGTGTGGTTCTCCCGCTCTGACTACTCTTTATAATATCATCGATAGTTTTATCATCACCCCCGTCATCGGGCAGGTCCGAAAACGGGTCAAAGTCACCCCCTACTTTTGTAGGTTCGTCTTCTTGCTTAACTAGTATTCTTAGATCCAGCATCTTGCTTGCCGCCCGTAATGAATAGGTATAGCTACCTAAAACTTTTCTGAGAGCAGATATTATCGCTGTACCTGAGGTATCCATTTCTCTACCTATCTCTCTTATCAAAGCTTCATATTCATCCTGGAGGTCAGGGGGTACGCGCACTATATCGCGTCTTTGTAATTGATAGGTATCTGATTGCTTAAACTGTATAGTGGATGCAGCTTCAGGTGCCTGCGCAGATGCAGGTACCGGCGCAGCTTGAGCTGCTGGCTCGGTAGTGGTTTTAGGTTCGGTTGTGGCAGCTGGCGCTTGTAATTGTTCAGGGGGGTTAGCAGCAACTGTTACCTGAGCCGGCTCTGGTAAGTTATCGTTTTGAACATATGTTACTGCTTGACCACCTTCGCCGGGCACATAATCTTTTTTAAGCACTTTATTTAGAAAAACTCTTACCCCGTAGCTAATATTAGCATTACTAGCCTGTCTGTTTTCTTGGTTGAGTTGTGATCTTATTGCTTGATCAACTCTCTGCGTAAAAGATTCGGGGGTCCCATCATAATAAAAATTGTACTGTTTATTATTTCTCTCAACCGGTTGAATTCTTTTTAGAGTCGCATTAGGTCCTGCTTTAAGCTTTTGTAACACATTTCTAATAAATGCATCTGATTGCTCCGGAGTATTACCGTATACATAACCGTAAGGCAACGCATTACCAACAGGTGCATTAGGAAAATTACCATCGCCTTGATACTCTTGAGCATATGCGGGAGATCTCAAGATACGGCTCTGTTCATTAATCTGTTGATAGGCCTTGAAAATTAAATCTGATTCTCTCATATATCTTTCTTGAATATTTAATCTTTACAACTATTTTTAAATGTGTGCGCTATTTTTGGCTCTAAGAATTTAAAGATATTTGGTCGACTGTACCAGCAAAATTTAGTCAGAGGTGAGTTTGCATACGGCGGTGTCTATCTCACCAAAAATACCCCTATCATTGTTAAAAAAGAAGGTAAAGAAACATTAGCGGAAAAATATAATAATTCGGTATTATTTTATAGTGGTCATACACAGGCTCCAACATCAAGTGCTCAGACATATAACACTGATACATCGCACCCTTTTGTATTTAACGATTGGATAGTCTCACATAACGGTGTACTTACTAATCATAAGCAGTTAAGAACTCAATATAACATAATAGCAAATACAGACAATGTTGTAGACAGTTCTATTATACCGATTTTGCTATCTAAACTTACTGCTGCTGAAGCACTAGGTGAGTTAGATGTTGTTATAAGAGTGATGTCATTACTTGAAGGTACTCACTCTACAGCAATACATAACATACAGTCGGGTAATTTTTATATTACTAGGTGCGGGAGCACTCTATTCAAGGACTATAATGGAAATTATAGTTCTACTAGTTTTGAAGGGAGTGAGATAGTTTCTGATGGTAGTATTCACAAATATACCGATAATATATTTCATCAGGTAGGCTCCTTTAAGCCAAAATCACCATTTTTTATATGAAAACTGTACTAGTAGTGGCATCAAAAAAAGATAAAGCCGAGGACACTCTAATCTATCAAAGTCTCGTACCTTTAAAATCTATAGGTCAAAAATTCACTGTTCATTTCTTTTTAAACAATACACGTGGTTTAAGTGAAGTGTATAACGAAGCAAGTCATAAAATTCTTGACAGCGAAAAAGATAGCAATACTGATTGTATTTTATTTGTACACGACGATGTTTATATAGATGATGCGTTCATCTTTGATAAGATTGAAGATGGTTTTAGTGTATATGATATTGTAGGTGTAGCGGGTGCAAAAAAACCAAAAATTAAAGAACCAGCTTTGTGGCATCTCATGACTAATAGAGAAGATTGGAGAGGTTTTGCAGCCCATTTTGCTCCTAATATGGAAACTATCGGCATGACATCGTTTGGGATTTCTCCTGACGCGGTTGATATTCTTGACGGCGTACTACTTGCCATTAACGTTAAAAAAACGAAGGCAGTTAATTGGAAATTTAACGAGAACTATAAATTTCATCACTATGATATTGCCTCCACTCTCGATGCATTAAAAAAGGGACTAGTGTGTGGGGTTTTACCTATACATATTATCCACAAGTCACCAGGTTTGGAAGATATAAATGACAGCCACTTTCAACAGAGTCAAAAGCTATTCTTGAAAGAATATGGTTTAAATATATCTTAAAAAATGCTTAAGCTGGACTTAGAGTATTTTGAAACGATATTGTGTTATAAATCTCTTACTGACAGTGTATATCTTTCTTCCATTATTGATCACGTTGAGTCGGAATACTTTATTGATAAAAATAAAAAAGAGATTTTTAAGATTATTTCTGAATTTTATAAAAAAAGAGGAGTTTCACCTAGCCTGACTGAAATTAAATCTTATCTCAACACCCCGGAATTAAAAGAAAATTTTCGTGCGGTAGTTGATACCTTTAAGGGCATAGAATCTAATTTTAATTCCGACGAACTATATCAAAATACTGAACGTTTTTTAAAGGAAAAAGCTGTTTATCATACTATGATAAGGACTGTTGACGATATCAGCAACAGCACTATCGATACTTCTGAAATCCTCCAGCGCTTTGAAAAATCCTGCAACATATCATTAGCGCAGGATCTAGGTATAGACCTGTCTAACGATATTAATCTAATCGAAGCTGATATAACTAAAGAGGTGCCATATATCAAGACTGGTTGGCAATGGTTAGACGGTAAGTTGGGTGGGGGTTATCTTAGAGACGGTAGAGCGATTTATATATATGCAGGTGAAACTAATGTAGGTAAGAGTATTGTTCTTGGTAACACGGCTGTTTCTATAGCAAAGCAAAATAAAACAGTGTTATTAATAACTTTAGAGATGTCGGAAATGGTGTACGCGCGTAGACTCTGTTCTAATGTTTCAAGTATACCTATTAGTAATCTGCGATATAGTATAGAAGATCTTAAAGATAAGATAAAAAAACATAAAGAAACTCACCCGTCTGGAAGAATTCTTATAAAGGAATTTCCACCTAGCACTATAACCACCAATCACCTTAAAGCATTTATAAGTAAGATTGTCTCCAAGCATATTAAGATAGACGCAATTGTAGTTGATTATGTTAATCTATTATATAGTACAATTGGTAATAATAGTTACGAGAGAGTAAAGTACTGCACTGAGCAGTTAAGAGCTTTATCCTATGTTTTTAAATGCCCGATAATAAGTGCGACTCAGCTTAATAGATCAGGTTATGATACAAATGAGCCTGGACTTAACACTATATCTGAAAGTATAGGTTTGGCAGCTACTGCAGATATGATATGCAGTGTGTTTAAGCCTGACCCGGAAAATCAACAAAACACTATAGCGTTTGGATTAATGAAAAATCGATTCGGTATTAACTCAGGGACCCAAAATATGAGTGTAGACTACTCAACACTCACTATAAAAGAAGAGACAGGTGCTAATAACACCCCCTCCGGTAGATCGTCTGCTGATTTACTCAGAACGTTGAATAATGATTTTACTGACTAAATAATAATATGTCCAAAGAAAGGGTACATATTATTACTAAAATTAACATGGATGGCGCTGGGTGTGTTACTGTACTTAAGCATATTCTTAATGATGCCATTGTCACCCACGAAGGAGTGTTAGATAAAAATTTGTACAGTTTGTTGGAAAAAGGTAATTTTATTAATGATAAGTTGTTTATTTGTGGTTTGCCGCTCGATCCTGATACTATCAGACTGATTGATAATAAAAATACATATATATTTAACAACGCCGTAGATCAAAATGTTATAGGGTTAAAAACTAACTGTAAAATATTTTTAGAGACGTGCGACAGCACTACAGAATTAATCTATAGAAAATTCTCCGGGATCCCATCTATTAGTTTTACAAAACCCCAAAAAGTTTTAATAAAATTAATTAGTGATTTTGAGAGTTATAAGCTCATTACACCAGTTAGTTACGCGTTAAACGTAGTGTATTACGGTCTTGGAGGGGATCGTATAAAACAATTTAGTAATGCCTTCAAAGATGGATTTACCGCATTTACCCCACAGCAACAAGCTATTATATCCTATCATGATAAGCGAGTAAAGGATATATTTCAAAATCTCGAGTCGTATTTTGCTACGATTGAGCTTGATAACAAAAAATATAGTATTTTTAGTGCGTTTAGCGACTATGGGGTCAATGAAATAAGTAAATATTTCTTCGAAAAGTTGAAGGCAGACATTAGTATAATAATTAATTTAGATAAAAATTATGTCTCGTTCCGAGCAAGTAATAACTGCGATTATGATGTTTCTAAACTTGCTGCTAAATTGTGCGAGGGCGGCGGTAAGGCTAAAACTGCGGGTGGGGCGTTAACTGAAAAGTTATTATCTTTTTCTAAATTATTTACTCCATATGAGGAATGAGTCGCCTATATGTCAAATTGATGAACAAGAGATGTTATGTCTTTTTTCAGGTTTTTGTACGTACGTAACCCTCACTGCCGGTAAAAAGCTCAATACAGCTAATGTATTTTTAAAATTTTTAAAAAATAAACACTTGCGTAATATTTTTAAATTAAAATTTTCAGTGGAATCAGATTATGAGGCAGTACAATTGTTTTTGAAGCACGATCCGTCTATATATAAAAGTAAGTACATCATGAAATATCTTAATAATACTTGTAAAAGCGAAATTTTACAGTAGATTGATATGTGACGGATTTCGAGCAAAATATATACAACAGCCACCTTAAAATTCTTCGTACAAGTCAAAACAAACCATTTAAGTACAGAAAAAATTTCAGCGAGTTGGAGGGAACCGAAATTGAAGTACAACTGCGTAGGTTAGCGACCTTTTTTGCTGCACACAAACATGTAAAGATTAATATGTTCTTTGAGGCGCCATACAAAGTGTATAGTGACTCTCATCCGTACTACTTAGATTATTACCTCACCCAAAAGGCAATTAAGGCTTATAGTTTATACATTAAAAAGCTTAAATTTGAAGACCCTGATTCTGAGATACAATTGCGGTTTATTATAGACTCATTTAACTTTATTAAAACCTTTTGTGTGGAAAATAATATCTCCTTATTGGAATATTGTAATTTTAGTAAAGGTATTACATATGTTTTCTTAGAGCATTTAAAGCTTTTTCAAGTTTCACCTTATGCATTATTTAATTATAAAAATTTTGAAACAAATTTGTTGAGAACCGATAAAGATATACTATATTTTGTATTGAGTGAAGAGTACGTTAACAATTTTTATGTCTTTAGAAATAGATATCTAGAGTCAAAAAAATGTAAAAAACTGTCTGAACTCGCTTTTGATAAAATAAAAAAAACAACTATTATAAAATAAATATGACAACATATAATGCTAAAATGTTCGAGAGTATTAAAGGTGCACTCTCAAAATCCAACGAGAATAAAATTAGTGAGAGAATGAAAGATTTTCTTCGCCCTCAACCAGGCAACACCTACGTAGTAAGACTACTACCAAATGTCAAAGACCCTAGCAAAACTTTTTTTCACTATTATAATTTCGGTTGGAAAAGTTTTAGTACCGGTCAAAATATTAACGTAACGTCACTCCAGACTTGGGATCAACCTGATCCTATCGCTGAGGAGCGCTACAGAGCATACAATGCTGGTACAGAAGCAGATAAAGAGAAAATAAAATCTATTCGTAGAAGTGAAAACTGGCTCGTAAATGCCTACGTCATTAGTGACAGTAAGGATGAGGTTAATAATGGGACTGTAAAAATTATTCGCTTTGGTAAGCAACTAGGAAAGATTATTTTTGACGCAATCGAAGGCGAAGGATCTGACGATTATGGGCCGAGAGTTTTTGATCTCGGATCAGATGGCTGCAGTCTGATGATAAAGGTTGAAAATCAAGGCGAGTATCCTACATATGTGTCGTCTAAATTTAAGCTCCCTAAGGCTATAGATAATCTTAGTGAGGATAAGCATGCTAAAATTTATGGCGGTGTTTTTAATCTTTCTGATTATGTAATTAGCAAGTCATATGATGATTTAAAGAAAGTACTCATTGAACACTATCACTGTAAGCCTACGGAACCCACAAAACAGCCGGGGGTAGGCTCTGGAGCGAACCCTGCGGATAGCATCTCTACACCCTCACCCGCTATCCAAGCAACCACTACAGCAAGTACGGTTGATGATGATACTATTGAGTCTCTTCTCAGTGATTTAGAATAATATTATGACGGATCCTATACGAGAAGTAGTAGGTGATGAGGCGAAGGCAGTCCTGCTCCAGTTTATGGGGCAGGAGCTGCCCACGCTTCATAAAATTGATAGACATATAACCAACAGAACACCATCTCTTCAAGGTATTACATTAAATATGCACGATGTAATAAACAAGATATCAACGGCAGGTTCCAAACCTAATAGTTCCTCTTACTCGGACCAAGCGATCAATAATCAGTCAGGCCTTCAATTACCCGTCAACACAAATACTATAGTAGGGACCCCTACAGCAGAACCGTTGTTAGATGAGGCTCCAAAGATAGATCCTAACCAATTATCTTTTAATTTTAAATACGATGCAGTCAAGGATATCGCTGATAAGTTAAATAACATAAACGATCGACTTGAAAAAATTGAACAAGGTATCGATAAACTTACTTTCAGAAAGAATAAAAAAAAAATTGATGATACCCCAGCTTGACACTATAATAGCTAATGAATCTACAAATAGAAAATGGACCGATCTTTGTACACGATTTCATAGGTGGTTTAGCAAGGATAGCGGACACCGGGATTCTTAAATTAAAAAATAAAAAATTTACCTGTCTAACTGCTACGGGCGATAACACTATTATCGTTAGTAGCAGTTACACTTTAACTAATATTAGTGATGAAGTTGATATAACGCTTAATGTTCCTGATTTTAAAAAACTTCACAAACTTTTATCACTCTTAAATTTCAATAATTTTATTATAGGAGTACACCCTAACAGTATTAGTTATACTTCCGACGACATTAAGTTTAAGATGCATTTATATGACGAGGGAGTATTATCCTCACCTTCAGTAAATGTAGAAAAAATTAATTCTATACCGTTTAGTAATAGTTTTATCATAACTATCGACAACATCAAAAACCTCGCTAAATCGAGCTTTTTGTTACCTGATATCCAAAAAATATATTTTACCTTTAAAGATGGTAAGGTGTACGGTGAGATTACGGATAAGGTACAACACAACATCGACTCTTACACTAAGCTGCTATGCGATCGCGTAGAAGGTGAACCAGCAAACAGAAGTTTGCCAGTAAACATTGAAGTGTTGAGGTTACTTACATCTATAAAAGAAGACAGAGCAGCTGTGAAGTTTTCTAGTGAATTTGGTATATTGACTTTTGAAGTGCATAGTGATAAATTATTAACGAAATATATTGTTTCTGGACTTATTAATTAATATCATGAAATTTAGTAAAAATAAAATTAAAACCCCCGGATATTTCATTAAAAGAATGCGTGACAGCGGGTATGTAGTCATTAGATTGTTTCAAGACTATAATGTAAGCGATCCTAGATCATGGTCGGTAATGATAAACCCTGGTCACAACTCTCTAATTATTACCTGTTACCGAAACCGCGAAAATTATAATGATGTAGAGTTTGAGCTAAATGACGGGGGTAGATGTTTCCCGAGGAACTTTTTTCTCAAAACAGATTCTCTTGAGGTTGTGGTGAATTATTTGGTTTCACACAGTATAACAGGCCAGGAAACGTGGCCTACAAGGTCAAAATACCTAGCTAAGAAGGTCTCGCAATAAATAATTGTATGTCAATTAACTCAGGCGCTGATAAGGGTCCAGAAAATAAGAGTAAAAAAATCGATAAAGATGAAAAAGCTGCTAAGCGTCTTATCAAAGAGTGGATGCAAAAAGAAGGCGCGTCTGGTCCTATTAAAAGAATTAAATCGGAAGAGGATTTAGAATATATAGCCGGGCAATTATCTGAGTTTCTTGATTGCTATGTAGTATTAGGGTATGATATGGATGGTAATGCTGTAGAAATTTACGCGGCATTTACTCGGCAGCATACTGATAGTTTAAGGGTGATGGTGGGAGAAGCTGCGATCAAGTATAACAGCTAAATTTATGTATAAACAAAGTGTGGTGATTGTAGGTAACGGTTACATAGGTAGTAAGTTGTACGCGTATCTTTCTTATGCTAAATCAGCTGATAATTTTGTCGCTGTAATTAACCGAGACACCGTTAACTATCACGATCATAGCTTATTTAAAGATTATATAAAGTCTATCGCATGTCAGACATCTGATAAAGTTGTAGTAATTAACTGCGTAGGGTTTACCGGTAAACCTAACGTCGATGCATGCGAAAAATCGGAAAACAAACAACTTTGCTGGGATCTTAATGCAACGCTACCTACTAAATTGGGTAATATTTGTAAAGACGTAGGAGTCAGTTATTTACACATATCCAGCGGATGTATTTATAACGGTTACGACAAGCATTATAGCGAAAATGATACCCCTAATTTTGGTTTAATGTCGGATACTAGTAGTTTTTATTCTAAAAGTAAGCATGCCGGGGAAATAAACCTAGAATCTACAAATTACGGTAAGATTATAAGAATACGAATGCCGTTTTGTAGCGATTTAACTAACCCTCGCAACTATATTCATAAAATTATCAAATATACAAGGCTTATTTCCATGGAAAATTCCCTCACCTGTGTAACTGATTTGTGTCAATTTATATATAGGTATATTAATGAAAAACTTAACAATAATCAGTTTGAGATTTTCAATGTGGTAAATCAGGGTATCTCTACAAGTAGAGCTATAACGAGTATGTTAGAGAAAAAAGAAGCCTGGATTTTTTGTGATGAAGAATCGCTCAATCTTGCTGCAAAAAGGTCTAATACTATACTTTGTACACAAAAGATCGTTAGACTCGGTCTACAACTTCCAGAAGTAAATCAATCACTTCTTGAGTGTATAAAAAAACATAAGTAATGTATAGAAAAGGTATTATTTTAGCTGGAGGTCGCGGTACGCGCTTATACCCTTTGACTAAGGGTACGAGTAAACAATTACTACCCGTGTATAAGCAGCCTCTTGTTTATTATCCTCTTGCTACACTTATAGATGCCGATATAAAAGAAGTTGCCGTCATAGTTGCAAAAGGTGAAAAAAGTCGATTCGAGCAAACACTAGGTGATGGTTCTCAGTGGGGAATATCTATCACATATTTTATACAGGAAGTACCCAAAGGAATTGCAGAGGCGTTTATAATAGCTAAAGAATGGTTACAAAATAGCGGTGTTGTGCTAGTATTAGGTGACAACATTTTTTATGGCGAGTCTTTTTCGGAAGAGCTCAACAAGCTTAGCAATTTACATCGAAATATTATTTTTGCATACGAGGTAAGTAACCCGTCGGATTACGGTGTAGTGCAGTTCGAAAAAATAGATACAAATGGGCTTAAGGCTGTTAGTATTATTGAAAAACCCACGCAATATATTTCTAATTATGCTGTACCGGGATTATATTTTTATGATGAAACGTGTATTGAAAAAGCTTTGTCTCTCAAGCCATCACCTAGAGGTGAGCTTGAAATAACAGATCTCAATAATCTCTACATTAAAGAACAAAATCTAAATGTTAAAATTATTCGCAACACCGCTTGGCTTGACACAGGCAATCCAGACTCTCTTCTAGATGCTGGCGAGTTTGTTAGAGTAATGGAAAGAAGAACAGGTATTGAGATAGGTCCTAGTAGATCTGCTAAAAAGCGGGGGCTGATATGAAATTAGAAGCCGGTTGTTCGTATGCTGTTCGTGGTGGTGATTACGTAGGGGAAATTTTTATTTATGTACGTAAGACTTCATCAACATACGCATTTTTAAGCATACCTAAGATGGAAAATAGATACGTAGAAAGTAGTATGTTTCAATTGGGTCTAAACGAAAATTTATTAGATTTTGTCGAGAAGATTCCCCCTGACGTTTTTAGTTTGGTGGCGGCTCAGTTTGAAAGTAACAATAATTTGATTAAGTAATAGTATATGAATCAGCAATATTCTAAACCTAAAATAATCGCTTCTCCTATTAGCGGACAGCCTGTAAAACCACTGTTAAAAACATACCGTAACGGTAACACAGAGATTACAGAGGCTCACTATATAGATCCATCCTCTGGTACGTTTATTCGCAAAACCCTAGTATCAACAAAAGAAATTACATCTAATGTTGATAAGGAGCAGAAATAAACTAATGTGTCTATGTGATACCAGACGACTATATTGTACAAAAATTTTATGAGTACAATGGCGGGGTTAAATACTGTAAACTTCAGCGTAATTATCAAGGTTCATGTTATATATGCAAGGAAGGTAAGTCTTGGTTAAAGAAAAAGAGATGTTATTATCTGGTAGAAAAAAAGGTAGTATGCTGTCATAACTGTGGGTGGTACAGTGGAGTTGTGGATTGGTTAAAAGAAGTTAGCGGTATGTCTTTTAACCAACTCGTTGAAGATAGTAAGGGATTTGATATTACACCTGGTAACCTGGTCGATGTTTCTGATAAAAAAGAAATAATATTACCTGACCTTCCACAAGATAGTATTAATCTCCTTGATGAGTCACAAACTAGTTTTTACGGTAACAACGAGATTCTAAAACAAGCCCTGCAGATAATTTACAGCAGACGGCTAATTAACGCAGTCAATCGACCTAAAACATTTTGGTTGAGCTTGGTAGACCTTTTTCATAAAAATAGGCTTATAATACCTTTTTACGGTTCAGATAATAAAATCTGTTATTATCAGACGAGGTCTATATTGCCTGACGATAAAAGACCCAAGTATCTGTGTAAAGTGAATGCTCAAAAATCGCTTTACGGTATTAACAGTATAGATCCCTACACCGATTATATTTTTATTTTTGAAGGACCAATAAATGCGTGTTTTATGAAAAACGGAGTCGCTGTATGCGGCATCCAGGAAGAAAGTAAAATTAACTTCACTCAACTACAAAAAAAACAACTACAAGCTTTTCCACTACACACTAAAGTCTGGGTTTTAGATTCACAGTGGATGGATGATACCTCTTTGTCCAAAAGCTCTATTTTACTCGATCAAGGTGAAAGGATATTTATATGGCCGCGCAACGTAGGAGAGGCTTTTAAAGATTTTAATGACATAGCGATAGGAAAGGAAAAAAACGAAATCGATAAGGATTTCGTTTTATCTAACACCTATGAAGGGTTAAGGGGTAAACTAATGTTGGCTGAAATTAAGCGTTCGAGGAAATGAGATAGCCTTTTAGAGATTCAGAGAGAGAGCTGAGATCTGCAGCCAGGCGAGATATTTTCTTTTTTTCACTTCTAGCGATGTCATCAAACATAGTTTCACATTGAGCTGAGTGCAGTTTAGCTTGTATTGACATTTTATCGGGAGCGTTGAGATAGTCAATGAAACCATCTATTTTACTAATCCACTCCTTTAATTCTTGAATCTGTGCCTGTTTAATGGTATCCTGCTTGGGCATAGGCTGGGGAACATCATATTGATCTGCTGTAGTTCCTCGATCTAAGGTATCAGCCATTGCGTTACGCTCTTCCTCAGGGGATGCGGTTATAACCGGATCACTATTAACGCTAGGGTTGTTGTCTTGCTCTAACAGGTTTACAAATCTTTTGCTGAATCTCATAGCTTTAATTATTTATTCTTTTCACTAAAAAGATTAAATACTTTTGTGAAAAAGAGTGTTTTATTTGAAGATACTACAATGGCCTACAATAGATGGGTGCAAGGTGTTGCAACAAGGCAACTGGACGCAATGCCAACCAGCCTAAATAAATTACTTGGTCTAGATGGTAGAGACAATCAATATCCAAACAAAGCTAAAGCTAATAAAACGTTACACCCTATTCTCGACAACACACCTGAGATAATTGGTAACGCTCTTGTATCCTTGCTCAATCTAAGATCTAAGTTAAATGTTGCACTTCAGTCAAATCTCAGAGAATCTAAACGAGATAGAGCCAAACTTCTTGAAACCAGACAGCAAGTGCAAAAAACACTAAATGAGCTTAGACACACTATAAAGCTTTTTGATCAGCTTTAGTTGTTTTTTTAAAAAAACAATCTAACATGGTATATGATGGGCAAGATTTTAAAGTCCGTAGTATTGATACTTGTTATATCTCTTGGACTTGCGGGGTTAACTTACGATGGTGCTACAATTAAGAGTTTTTGCAAGTGGTGCGCTATCTATACATTAATACAGGTATTTGCTAATTCTATTTACACCTCCTGTATGGACTACTTTTTAATAAGGCGCATAAACAAACAAACTACCGACCGCTACGACCAACAGTTAAAAACAATTGTTACGTTCACCTGTCCTTGTCCTAACAAAATACAGCAACCAGTAAGCATTAATATGTCTGAACAAAATATATACAAGTGTACGCAATGCAGCAAGAGAGTATCCGTCATTATTCAAATGAATAATGCTCTAACAACCACACCTATTGACATGGCAATATCGGACGCTAGAAAGCTCGTACAAGGATATGATGAAGAGTTAAAATTAAATGATTGATTTAGTTAAATCACTTAACGATGTAGATCAGTCTCTACGGAGTACCAATGACAGGGCTATGTTTGAAGCTTGGTTTGCAGGATCCAGCTTTGTGCGCTGCAACACAAATACAAACATAAGCTTACTTAAAGGTATATTTCAAGGATATAGTAACTTTATCACAGATGAAATAATTAAATCAAGTCTTACCGAAGACCAAAAAAAGTTTGAAAGACAAAAGTTATTTGTACTCACTGAACTAATTAATAATGTTTTTACCACCTTTGAGAGCCAGCCTGGTCATGGTGATAATTTATATTTTTTGGCATTTTTATCTGCATATGTCAACAACGCTATTAGAAAAAATTTCACAAATTAAATCAAAAGACGGTCCTGGTGACATGCAACTTGATCAACTAGTTAGATGGTTGTGTTTGTATTGCGCTGTAGCTCATATTGATAAAAAAGCTAATGAATTGGGTATGAATTTTGAACAATGTTTGACCATTAAACCCAAAGTTATTAGAGACTTTATACGCGAGACGTTTCATTCTACCAGAGCAAACATTATTCTAGGCAGTAAAATACAAATAGACTAATACCCACCGTAAATCCCGTCATAGTTGGTGGTATTATTATAGTTAAATACAGCTGAGCCCGCAGCATCTGCACTATAACTATACGGTTTATAGGCGCCAGATACCCCTGGTGCAACCGTATCGTCGAACACCTGGTTGTTGGCTTGCTCACCTGATAATCCAGGCTCAAAACTATACTCGTGCCGCTTGCCTTTTATAAGCCAAACATAGTGACCTGCGAGAGGGTTAATTTGAGCAATATCCTGATCTAACCTCTGAGTGATTTCATAGTAGTTGGGACCTCTTCCGCCAGCGCGGTCGCTTCCATATTCCGCCAAACTAAAAATATCACCGGCTTTCGGTTCAGCGCCTGTGCCAAATGTAGCATAGAAAGAACTAACATGCACAAATGCCGTTATTTCATCATCACTTACTAAGCCATATTTACTTAATAACAATGCGTTTTCGTTTAAATTAATGCCTAAAACTATTGAATGGGGGGCTGAGTAGGTTTTTGTGGGTTGTTCTCCGTATAAACCATCTGCTGATGCGAGATCGAAGTTATTAACGTAATAATTTGCTTTTTGTCCGTATAGCTCTATCTGTTCGCGCCAGTAGTTACTGTATAAATTAATATCACAATCAACCGCAGACTTATCAGTAAAGCGAAAACACCCGTTAACCGGATTAGATAGCGGATATGTTTTTAATTCTGTAGAACCTATATAATAATCGTTAGACATTTTTAGTTATTATCCAGCCGCCAGGCTGTTTGATAAGTTTGATACCTGTATTGCCCAACCCAATTGGATCAGATGAACCTAATTTAAACCCAAACATGCGTTGTAATTTTGCAACTTCATCTTTTCTTAAAAATTCTTTTGTACTCTTACCGTCTTTTACTCTTTTAAATTTTGGATTTTCGTGTTTTGTTTGATGGCACACAGGGACAAAATTTGTTGATTTACGATTAAACGGTTGAAGATCGAAGGCTCCGTTGTGTCTTTTTTTACGACTGGAGTCTGTGTTTGTTGAATAAAAATCTTTAAACGTATCCACGTAAGTATTTAATAAAAAAGCCCGGCTGGTATTCCAGCCGGGCTTTAATTAATTATAGATTTATTAATGACCTAACTGCCTGCCTGCTGTTACCGTTCCGCCTACTTTGTTATTCTTACTTGTTAGATCAGTACCCTTTTTAGGCTCACCATCATTGTAAGAAGGAGTATAGTCATCGACGTTATGAGCTTTGCCGCCGGCAACTTTACTGGCAGTACCAGAAACTTTAGGATTCTTACCGGTTAGGGATTTATGAGCAGTGGGCTTAACTACTTTCATTTCTGTTTTTTCTCCCATTGGATTTGCATAGCCTTCCTCATTTTCCTCTTTCGGATCGTCATCAAGCACGATGTCCGCATCAGAATCGCCGCCGTTTTCGAGATCATCATCCAGGTCGTCCATCCCTAGCTTACCGTCCTCGTCAGTTGCTTCGATAGAATCACGCACTTTATTAAGAAGATCCATCACCTTGTCGAGCATTTCAGCAGGAGTCATGTCCGCATCGTCGCCGCCATCGGCAGCCGCGTCATCCGCGTCATCCCTTTCAACGTCATCGAGCTCAGGAAGCCCGGCAACATCCTCAACAGTCTCAGGGGCGAGCTGTTCGAGTTGAAGGCGATCGTTCATTACATCATTAAATAAGTTATCAAATTTCTTGCTCATAAAAGTATTTATTCTAGTTGATTCATTTTTTTGTGAAAAAATATCTACATCTTTAGTTTTTTTATTGTTTTTTATAGGGTCAATCGCCCTAAACCCATCAGCACCTCCCGGTCCGGAATTTTTTGGATAAAATGGATTAGATTTGGTCGACGGAGACTTAGTTTTTTTGTTAGCTATAGGAAACGTGTCCTTAGGTGTAGTGTGGTTAGCTTCAGTAATCACCCTCATTTTATTAAGAAACTCTTCAATATTGTTTGAGTCGTTTTTGATAATCATATTATATATATATATTTATATGTCGAGCGTTAAAAAAAGAGAAGTTTACATGGGTAATATTAATTTACCAACTGCAGACGCTCAATTTAATTACGCAGACAATCCGAGATGGGTAGAACATTTAACTAAATGTAAGAAAAATATTTTATTTTTCGCAGAAAACTTTTTCTTTGTAGTAAATTTAGATAAAGGTAAGTGTTTAATTGAATTGCACAAGTATCAAAAACGAATTCTCAAGTCTTTAAAAGACAATAGGTTTGTGATAATGCTTTCTTCCCGTCAAAGCGGTAAAACTACCCTCATGACTATTTATGCATTATGGAATGCTTGTTTTCTTGATGATCAAAGAATACTTATCGTCGCTAATAAAGAGCAAACAGCTATCAATATTTTTAAGAGAGTCAGATTAGCGTATGAACAGTTGCCTAACTATCTTAAACCCGGAGTAAAGGAATACGGTAAAACTTCAATGGCATTAGCAAATGGTTCAAGCATCGGCATTTCCACTACAAGTAGCGATGCCGGTCGTGGCGATTCCTGCAATGTTTTAATATTAGATGAAATGGCGTTCATCGATAACCATATGGTAACAGAGTTTTGGCGATCAGTTTATCCTATTATCTCTTCTTCACAAAAGTCAAAAATATTTGTTGCATCAACACCTAATGGCACTGAGAATTTATTTTATGAATTATATAATGGTGCGGAAAAAAACGAGAACGGTTGGTTTCCAGAACGAGTAGATTGGTGGGAAGTCCCTGGTAGAGATGAAGACTGGAAATCTAAAACTATAAAAGTATTAGGCAGCACGGAATCCTTTTCTCAGGAATTTGGTAACGTTTTTCTTAAAACTGGCGAGAGTATAGTGGATGAACAGTTGTTTGAAGACCTTAAGCAACACATTAAAGAACCGCCTTATATTTTTGATGAAGGACACTATCTAGTGTGGGAGCAACCCAAACAAAATAGATTGTATGTAGCTGGGGTCGATATTAGTGAAGGCGTGGGTCAGGCTGCTTCAGTTATACAGATATTTGATTACACTGATTTAAAAAATATCGAGCAGGTTGCAGTATATCATTGTAACACTATTAACCCCATACAATTTATACCTAAATGCATAGAAATTTTTCAAAATTGGGGTAGTCCCCCTGCTTGTATTGAGCGCAATAATTGTGGTGCGCAAGTAGTAGATCAACTAAGATTGCAACACAACTATCAAAACATAGTGTCGTGGGGACCAAAATTGGGGAGTGCTGGAGGTGTTTATGCGAGACTCGGTATATTAGCTCACACCAATACTAAATACAAAGGTGTGATGAATATGAGGTATTTCTTGAACGAGTTAAAAGCAGTTAGGATACGCGATATACACACTCTACGTGAGTTAAAAAACTTTGTACGATACCCAAACGGTACATGGGGAGCTGCCCCTGGGTTAAATTCATGGGACGATCGTGTTATGTCGATGATATGGTCGCTTATTATATTAGAAGAGGAAATATGCAATGTATATTTTGAAATTTTAAACAGAGACAGTAATGATAGACCCGCTTTATTAAGAAGTCTTGATTATGGTGTACGTGAAATTGTCGATCCTACAGAGTCGTTTATTAATCTGAAAAATAAAACTGAGTTAGAATTACCGATTATAATAAGTGGCGATTCAACTCAAACAGGATACGAGCAGGAGGTAGAATTTCTTCGGGCTGAAGGGTGGCAACTACCTAATGAACCTAGACGAGACCAGTGGAAGCCACTAAATAATGGTAGTTATTATGACTGAGTATATACAAGCACCGTTTAACAAATATCGTAAAGATAAATTTACGATGGTCATTCCCACACCAGTAGCTCTTAAACCCATCCTAACTAAATTTGATCGAAAAGACTATAAGGCAGATCCTGAGACCTTTAGTATGTCTGTATATGGAGTAGTTGCACCATCTATAAACATTCCCGCAATCATTAATAGATATGCAGGTCATACGCTAAAAGTTTCAAGCCATAGTAGAGAAACCTATCCCGAGTTGAGTGTAAATTTTACTGTTGATAATAGATTTAACAATTATTGGTATATCTATAAGTGGTTAGACTTATTAAACAACGACAAAACCTCAATTTACGATCAGGACAATGTTGCTAATGTTACAAATTTACAAAATTCTGTCAACGCAAAAGACGGTACTAATGTTCATGCAGGTACATATAACAAGCAAATCAGCAAATATACCACTACTGTTTCTATTTTTGCATTAGACGAATATGAAAAACAGTTAATAGAGTTCAAATATACCAACGCGTTTCCCACAGTTTTGGGAGGGATTAGTATGTCGTATCGCGATAGTGGAGAGGCTGAAACGACTGTTGATTTTGCTTACAGCCAGTTTACAGCTTCATTAGTTGAACAAGTAGAGTCATTGTAATAAATAGCTTAATTTAAAAAAAGTTTAGCTGCTGTATAATAAATAATTACGATTATGGCAGCAAAACTACAATCACCTGGTGTAAGAATTAGCGAAGTCGATCTTTCGTTAAGACCTGTACAAGACGCTACTACAACTATTTTTATCCCTGGGTTCGCCCAAAAGGGTCCAACCCAAGATGCTATTAAAATAGCAAGTATAAGTGAATTTGAACAAATCTACGGCCAACCTACCAACGGTGCCGAAAGATATTTCTATCATACCGTAAATGCAGCCCTACAAAGCCCAGCAGATGTTTTAGTCTCAAGATTACCTTACGGGAGCGGTCAGAGTAAGGATACGTATGCTCTCCTCGCCTATCCCGCTACATATATATCTTCCTCCTATACCAGCGCTGCAAACCCGACTTCCGCCGACCAACATTTTTTACAGACTTCGGGTACGTATTTAATTGGTAAACCTATTCCCTATGAGTTAACCAAAAGTGAATTTGATAAATGGATTGAGGGTAGCTTATTTACTTACAGTTCGTCGTGCGGAACTGATTTATCTTCAAATAATCTTAATACTCTCGGTAATGCTGCTTTTATAGTGGGCAACCAAACTCAATCAGATATTAACGGTCTATATGAAGGGTTGTATCTTGCTATAGCTGATAATACAACTGTAAATCCTGATAATGACAATAACACCATCAGATCAGTAGTTTCTCTCTCATCATCCAAATCATACATCTCTCTTGACCCCGCCAGACTTAATAACGGACTAAAGTCGCTAACCGGTGCTGCAAACGATGAGGGTAGTATTTCCCAAGTACTTGAGGATAATGCTATCGCCTTTGGTGTGGTAGACTCGAGAGCGTATGACGATGTAATATCTATTAATATTTTTAAATTAAAACAATCAGTATTTAGCGATAATTCAATTGCATTAGGTTTTAGTCTAATTGAAAATCATTTCGGTTCGCTCAATTCTCATACTAGACAGAATAGTGAACAGGGAGGACCATCTGTTAGCTTTTTTCTAGATACAGTATCTAACAAATCTCGCAACATCACAGTTAAAACCAACCCGTTTTTCAGCAGACTAGTTCAAGGGGGTAGTTGGGCTGGTACAAACGGCAACCCGAGTGTTAAAGTTAGAGTTGCATCACCTACCTTGTACGATTATAAGTTTTTTACCTCCACGGATAATAATTATGAATCTAATCGTGTCAACATCATAGGTTTAAGTAGTTTAGAAGCAACCAGCCCAGCTTTAACAGGTAAAGGTACGGCTGATGCACTATTCCCTCTAGGCACATACAACAGTGAATCTTTAGCAACAAAGGTTATTGGTAATGTGCCTGCAAAACTGCAGACTATATTTGATACATTTAGAAATCCAGATATTTACCCATTTGATATAGCTTGTGAGGCTGGTTTAGGAACTATTTATGCGGTGGCTAATTACAATACCGTACAACCGCTTACTGGTTCTGTATTTGACGACTTTACCTACTTAAATATTGGATCAGCAGGTAACGAGGGCCTGAATGCTACCGGTCTTTATAGTCAAGGTAGCTTCAATTACTCTAACGACGGCTCTGTTGCAAGCAATCACAACGCTGTTCTCGATAAGTTCATTGGTTTAGCTGAAGATGATGCCCGAAAAGACTTCCTGATTATATCTGACCCAGTTACAAATATTTTTGTGCAGGGTAACGCATCAAAAATAGCCGACAGAGAAGGAAATACTATAAACAGAAACATTTACTGGCCATTGAGAAATCTTTATGCCAAGTATAATACAAGCTACGTCGCTACTTACGCCAACTGCGTTAAGATCAACGACTCAACTTCAGGTATTCAGACCTGGGTCCCGTTCTCTGGGTATGCTGCGGCTATAATGGCTAATACGGATACTAACTTCCAACCGTGGTATGCACCGGCGGGTTTCATTAGAGGTATTGTGAACAACGCCCTCGATTTAGGAATATATCCGAGACAAAAGGAACGCGACTCGCTTTATAAAGCAAGCCTCAATCCGGTAGCATTTTTCCCGTCTGAAGGCTTTGTTGTGTACGGTCAAAAAACCTTACTCAAAAGACCGTCTGCATTTGATAGAATTAATGTTAGAAGATTATTTATCAATCTTGAAAAAATAACTAGGGATACTCTCAAATTTTTTGTGTTTGAGCCCAACACTCTTCTTACTAGAACGAGAGTTCTTAACACGCTAACACCAATATTTGAAAACGCTAAAAACACTGAAGGTCTTTTTGACTATTTAATTATTTGTGATGAACGAAATAATACTCCGCAAGTAATAGATCAAAATGAATTAATAGTAGATATTTACTTGAAGCCTGTAAGAACGGCGGAGTTCATTCTTGCTAACTTCTACGCTACAAGAACTAACGTAAACTTCCAGGAAATAGTAAGCTAACAATAAATATTTAAACATATGGCTGACGTCAAACAACTCATTTCGGACTTCTATAAAGTAGCACAAAATCGCGACTTTGCGCGTGATTTTAATTTTAGACTACTTTCAATCGAGACCGGTGGTACTACTTCTACTACATATGATGAAGATGATTTAGTATATATAAAAACCGCCACTCTACCTGCTAGAGATATTCAAGTAATATCAGTGCCTTATATGGGATTAAACTTTAACATTCCTGGCACGGCTACCTACCCAGGTAGCCAGGCATACCAGTTAGTTTTCTATGCTGACGCTGGTTCAAAAATTCGTCAAAAGTTTGAGCAGTGGTCAAAAGATGTTTTTGATGACTCAACAAGCTCTGGTAACTACTTCACTCCTAGGGCAACCTCTACAATTGACATGGTGCAACTGGATAACCAGAATAATAGAATTGCACAATATAAATTGATTGGTGTCTCTCCTGTTAGCGTTGGTGCATTATCATACAATATAGCTGCAGGCACCGGTGCTACAATAGATTTTACTGTTACTGTTTCTTATCACTATTGGAGAAGAGTGTAGCTAATAATTTATATATATACAACTAAGAAGCCTGCTATTAGAGTAGCAGGCTTTTTTTATAAATAATTACGATACAATGAATGACCCGTTTACGTCCTTTACCAGATCAATAGGTGGAAATTTTTCAAAGTTGGTCGCTGGCAAAAACCCACTGTTCGCGCCATCAGTTGCAGAGCTTTTTGGGTTTAATATACCCGGCGTACCGTTAATTAGCGCGCGAGATTACTTTTTAACTCAGATGGAGTCGTGGGTGACATCTATACCTTTGACTACACAATGGGTAGTAATAATTGAAAAATACCCGGTGTGCTTAACTAGTAGTATTATACAAGGGTTAGAACGGGCTGGCGCTGATCGAAAGGCGTTTGATATAGACAGAGCAGTTAAAATTTTAACATCGTATCCACTTCAGAAAATTACTGGCTGTATATTTGCTCAAGGTGTTAATATAGATGCAGAAGGGGTTAACACTGAGTTCGTTAACATCGACAATTCAAGAGGATTTATACCGGCCCCGATAATATCTAACAGAGAATACCCCAAGTCCCTTACAATAGAGTTTTTAGAGACCAACACTTCTTTCGTTGATTTTGTAATAAGACCGTGGGTTATAGCTGCATCCCATTACGGGCTGGTAACGAGAAACCCATCTATAAAAAGTGAAGCTGCAAAAGATGTAAAGACTAATGTAACGATAATGCAGTTTACAAGAACTTTTCAAGGCGTATCTATGATACCTCGTAAAATTTGGCAGTTTTACAACTGTTGCCCCACGCAGGTAGGTAGTAGATCTATGGGATATGATAGAGAAGGGTTCACGCAGGGAAGAAACTTTATGGAAACGCGTTGGGTTTTTTCCCACTATACCGTAGAAACTAATTTTTACTTTCCATTACTTAGTATCATTAATAGAATTAGTGATGGAAAGTTGCCTAATATTTTTCCTAAAATTAGTAAAAATCTAGATGTAAGAGCCTTCCTCTAATTATTCACCACCATCCTCATCTCCGCCCCCATCGCCGCCTTCGTCACCGCCTTCATCGTCCGCAGCATTTTCATCTATATCCTCTTCCTCTATTTCAACGCTTACTTCTTCATCAGGAGTAGCTGGTACATCAAAATTAAAATTATCATCTTCGTCAGACATTGGAGGTAAACCAGAAAAATCTTTTATTTCGAGATTTTCTTCAGGTATTTCTGGTATTTCTTCAAACATTTTGAAGACACTGTCAAAACTAAAACCTTGCTTTTTATCGTCTGCCACTAAATTACTTATGTCCATCTGTGAAATTTTATACTGAAATATTTTTGCCTGAGTCCATGATATACTGTAAGGTGAATCAGCTGACTTTAGAAGATTATATTAATATCAATAGGTTTATTCAAAATAATAATACTAAACACATCACAGATTGCTTTTTACAGGTTATAGCCAAATATACAGATTACAGAGGAACTATATCCTTAATTGACGGTGTCGTTATACTATTATTCCTTAGATCTATATCTATTGGTGCATCTACTACAGGTAAAAAAAATAATGTTAAAATAGATATATCATTTATGCCTCTGCTTGAAAATTTGCAGAATCTTAAGATACCTAAAAAAGAAATCAAAGTTGGCGATCTTACTGCTTACATAGCGACTCCTTTTTCCTTTGAAGAAGTTGACTATGAAAATTTTATTTATTCTGTTGGAATTTCGCGCGCGGAATCTCAATCTTTAACAGTGCTAGAACAAAAACAACTGTTTCACAATCTACCTGCGTGCGCAGTTAACAAAATACAGGAATTCGTATCACATATTGATATACTGTTGGCTTCTATTGACATATATATAGCTGACGAAAAGGTAGACATAAAACTATTAAACAACTCTTTATTTGAATATATAAAGTTTTTTTATACGGAAAATATATTATCTGTTCAGCAAAAAATTATAAAAATCATTCAAATAACGCAGCTTGATACCGGTTACTTACTTTCTTTACCGCCAGCGGAGATTAATATATTATATCAATTTATTATAGACGAGGAAAAAAGACAAGACAATCAGAGCAATAACAGAGGTACAGTAATACCTGGCACTCCCAGAAGCGCTACATAAGTAACAATGTGAAAGATTTTAAGCAAATATTAGACGCAGTAAAAACAGTATCCGACAATCAGACGGTTCAAATATTTGTACCTTCAGATGGCAGCAAAAAAATATTCAGGCTCTTAACTGCTAAGCAGCAAAAAGATTTAATAAAAACAGTCACAGAAAAAAATATCAGTCCCATTCTTTTTATTGAGAACATCAATAGTATTATTGCTACTAATAGTGTGGAGAAGTATAACTTTTCTATTTCTGATAGAACATACATAGCTGCAATGTTACGCGCATACAGTATTTCGAAAGATTTTACCTCAAATTCTATTACCGTCGATCTTACGATACTACAAGATAATAACATCAAGCTAGATGAGACGGTATGCCAAAAAACTATAGAATCATCGGAACTTAAGATAAACTGTAAAATACCCTCTCTAAAAGAGGATAGTGCTTATAATACAGCATTAATAGATGTTAGTAAAAATAAATCTACTGCGGAGGTACTAGGTGAAATTTTTATTTATGAAGTATCAAAGTATATTACGTGTATTGAGAGTATCCCTCTTAATTTTAATATCAAACTCGATGACATGAACATTAAGCAAAGATGTCAGTTAGTAGAGAATTTACCTGCAAAGGTCTACAATGAAGTTATAGATTATATTAATCAAGTCAGAGCCCAGGAAAATAAAAACTTTACTGTTAACGGTAAAATTATAGATATCGATTTAGATCAATCATTCTTTACAGCATAATTAAAGATATGACGATAAATATTATCGATGGATCAAGTAATTGAAGACAAATTTAATAAAGTAATCAGATATTTAGCCAGTATCTCGGAATCTCTCAAGTCTTCTTCAGACAAGTCTCCTGATAAAAAAAAGGCTGATTTTGGATATGAGGTAGCATCTAGCGACGGTGATAGCACTACAAATGTAGATGGTACAAATAAACCACGTGAAATTCTCGACAAGCAAAATGTAATTGATAACTATGGTCCCGAAGCGAGAAAGTTTTGGGAAGATTTATTTAAAAAATATTTTGGGTCAGAAAATGAAAAACAGGTTGACAGTAAAATAAAAAAACCAAAATCATTTTGGGAAAAAATTTTATCTGGTTTAGCAGTAATTGCAGCCGTAGCTCTCGGTGCTATTAATAAAATTATTGAGTTTTTTAAAAACCTTAAACTTCTTGATAAAATTAAAAAGTTCTTTAGTGAGTTGAGATTGCTCGATAAAATTAAAAACTTCTTTAAAGAGCTGAAATTGGTAGAAAGAATTAAACGCTTTTTTAGAGGTTTAAAAGCATTATTTATTGCACAATTAAGAAAAAGTAAACTCGGCAGAGCTATATTGAGGGCATACATTGCTGTAAGTAAAAAAATTAGGAGCATTTTTAGAAGTATTGTTCGAGGCTTTAAAGCTATTAAAAGCGGCAAAATAGGCACTCTATTTGGCAAAGTGGTGAGTGGCATTGGTAGAATGTTCGGTGCTTTATTTAGGGGCATTAAAGCCGGAGTGAAGGGAGGATTTAAGATCTTCACTACAATTTTAAAAGCAGTAAAAGGGGTATTTAAAGCAATAGGGACGATTGGAAAATTTTTCCCTACCCTTGTTAAGGCTTTTAAATTTGGTGGTAAACTTTTGAGTAAGTTATTTTTACCACTTACTATTTTATTGAGTATATTTGACTTAGCAGACAGTATAATGACAGGCATTCGTAAAGAAGGTTTATCTTTTGAATCGGTCCTGAAGGGATTGGCAACAGGTATTATAAAAATACTTACACTAGGTTTTATAGATACTGAAACTATCTATGATGCATTTACAGAGATAAACGAGCAAATAGCAGGGTGGATTCAGTCCGTACTGGACATTCCGGGCAAGATCAAAGAGTTTTTTAAAGAAAAATATAAAGGTTTCAAGAAGTTTTTCGGTATGGAGGAGACTAATGAAGATAAGCTCGAGGAGTTAAAACAACAGTATAATAAGATTACTGATAAAAAGGAGAGTGAACGGACGCCCGAGGAAAAAAAACAACTCGACGAGTTACTCGTACAGATGAATAAACTGAATAAACTGAAGAATGAAGCCAAACCTAAACCGCCCCAAAACGACTTTATAAGTAGACCAAACGAGCCAACTATACCTTTTAACAGCCAAGATACCATTATAGGATTTAAAGATGATGGTCCTTTAGCTTTGCTCTCTAAACAATCAGTAGATACACAAAAAGAACATCTCGATGTAGCTAAATCTATGTCTAATATAATTCAACAAGCTGTAAATCAACTTATAATCTTGAACGAGAATCTTATTAAACAGGTAAAACCATCTCAAAATTTAGTATTAAGTGCTCCAAAAGTAAGTAATTATTCTAATCAAAGCGGTTCCAGTCAAACTGCCTTCAGACAGGGTGTAGTTAATTAAATAATTACATGCCCGAAAATCTGTGGTCATTTACCTACAGTAGAGATGCTAGTAAATATACACTGCCTAAATTAGTACCCGCGGGTAGTTCAGGTGGTAATTTTACTGGCACATCGTCAACACCTGCCACAACAATAGTTAATGTTAGGGACGATTATCTTTGGACTAACTCCAAACCACGTTCAGGTGATACGGGTAGAGATGAAGTACCGTTCGTGTCGTTAACAGAGAGAAGGCTGAAATTAAATTCTTACATCGCCCAGATGATTTATTCTGCTGGCGCTACAAAGGATGGGGTCGTGGATCTGGCGAGAGCTCTAGGTAGTACAGCTGAGGAAATTACCAAGTCTTTAGGGGGT
>Ga0194133_10002821_pt1 | contig 25931 bp, 19 predicted proteins | sample TA2KigOf40mmetaG_FD_155448 | JGI IMG/M metagenome (GOLD analysis project Ga0194133, IMG submission 155448) | Freshwater microbial communities from Lake Tanganyika, Tanzania - TA2015055 Kigoma Offshore 40m | ecosystem: Environmental > Aquatic > Freshwater > Lake | place: Tanzania: Lake... | reverse complement strand
CACCAGTATGCTCAAAAACTTGAGGAATTCCCTAAGAATGACAATCAAAATGATTTAAACCCTGACTTCACGTCTTATTTAAAATCGCTGAATGGCGGTGCATGGAAGAGGTTCTTCTCCTTTCTCGGAGAGGAAAAAGTTTTCTGGGCACCAGCCACTTTATCTGCACAAATGCAGTTTATTCTGCAGAAAAGTCCCTTCTGCAAGAAGAAAGCCGTTTTTCTCCAGGCCCGCCCGGGGGATGAATTGATTATCTGGGGAGACATCCACGGAGCGTTTCATTCTCTCTTGAGAAGCCTGAGAGATCTTCAAGCAAAAGGATACCTAAGTGACGACTTAAAAATCCTAAAACCCCACGCCACCTTTATTTTCATGGGGAATATCATTGACCGCTCCCCCTATAGCCTGGAAACCTTATCGGTGGTGCTTACATTGATGGCACGCAACCCACAGCAAGTCATTTACTTACAAGGCAGCCATGAACACGAGCAGAACTGGCAAAATTACGACCTGGGTAATGAGCTTTATCAGCGTCTGAAAATTGACCATCTGGATCATCCCTTTGTCAAATCATTAAACACGTTTTTTAATCAGCTTCCGGGGCAGATTTTTCTACAAGACGCGCAATCCCAAAATTTGCTCATTAATAGCCTTTATACAACATCGATTGAGAAACTTTTGACGCTTCGTGCGCCTGTAACGGCCCTCATTCAAAGCCAAAGCCGATCGCGCAATTATCAAAGCACACAAGGGTTTGAACTTGTGCCGTCTATTGAAGGCATCCCCACATGGACAAACTTTTCCAGCCCAACCCGGATCTTCCAAAACCTGTTTGAATTCTATAACGATAGCTACACGATTATTCACATTGAAAAGACCCTGTCGGCTTCAAAAGCAACAGCTTACACGCGCGACATTCGCTCAAAAGAAACCGATTTTTCGCATCAAACATTCCATCTACTCTCTGCGCGCGTTTTGAGGCCTGGGGAAGAACTGGAAGAACAATGGCTGAATGTGGCATTGGGATGTTCGTTCGATTTATCTGAAAGTGTGCGGGTTCTCGGGGAGCGTCTGCGTGCGGGGATGCATTTACGCATCAGCAAATTGAATCGCGAAGGGGGCATTCATGGAAAACTGCTGCGTATTTATTTTAAGAATGACAAATATACACCGTCGTTAACCCTTAAAAATGTCAACGAATTTTTGAAAAAGAAGAACACATTGCTTGTATTTTCGCTCCTAGGAACCCCGACGACCCAAGTGCTACTGCCTAAAATTCAAAAGAAAGAAATTGTTGTTTTTGCGCCCTATACTGGAGCTAATATTTTCCGAAATCCAGATCTGACCTACATGTTTCACTATCGGACATCCTACGCCAATGAAGCGCATGCGCTGGTGAGTTATGCGCGCGAGGAACTCTTTAAACAGAAATTCGGATTCTTCTATCAAGACGATGAGTACGGATGGGCAGCTTTGAATGAAGCGAGAAAAGTATTGAAAGAGGAATATAATATAAAGGAAGAAAACATCTGCCAAGCTTCGTACCAGCGTAATACACTGGATGTTGACGCTGCCGCCCAACAGATCAGCAAATGTCAACCCGATGTGTTATTTTTCTTTTCAACGATTGGGCCTTCAAAAAGTCTGATTCAAAAAATAGGGATCAATAAACTGTCAAATGTCACATTGATGGGGATTTCACCTCTGGATCGTTTCCGAGATTTTGTTGCGCAAGATCCGCAAAGACCATACCGCGGCAAAGGGTTATCGTTTATTATTTCGCGCGTGGTGCCCAACCCCTATGATCGATCCAAAAACATTGTCGCAGAATACATTCAGGAACTTGAAAAAACCTATCCCGGTGCTCACCCGGATGTGGATTCTTTAGAAGGATATATTAATACCAGCCTTATCATTGAGGTGTTGAAAAGCATTCCAGAGCCGATCACAAAGGAAAAAATTGTTGATGCCATGAAGATTCTCAACGCCCGTGATTTTAAGGGATTAAAGCTGCGGTTTTCTCCGCAAACGCGGGAGTTCTCCCAGGATGTTTGGTTAGATACAGGCACACAAGAATGGATTTATAGCCCCTCAGGCGTGCCCCAGCTCTAGCGACAGGCATGATGAGACAAAAGCCGCATCTAACGAATGGTTTTTCCTCTGTGATGGTGTGTGTTATTTACAAGAAAAGGCCCACGTATTCAAAGAAAACGCAAGAATGTCAGAATCAAATCCCATGAAAGCCACAGCTATTTTGAAAGCAGACATAGGAGCATAGGGCTTTTCTGGGTCACCCACACTTTGCAATACTTTTTCATTCTATTTTTCAATAAAACAGCTACCGGCAAAGGCAACACCCGCTGACAACATCATAGAATATAACAATTACTGAATTTAATTTAAGACCGTTATTTAACAGGACCCGCTTAAGTGAAAGTCTATCGACAATATTTTGCTATTTTTCTGAGCCGGCCTCTGCCTAAAAGATTGGACTTTTGCCATGATTTTACTCACAACCATCACTGTCATTTCGCGACACCGACTATGTCCCTACTCTTTTGCTCATCAATTATCTTTTCTTAATCTGCCCATGTCAAAAAACGGTTAGGCATAAGAAAAACTACACGATGTAAAGCAGCTCATAAGCTGCCATTACCCCCATACCGAAATTTTCCAAGACACTGATTGCACCAAGCTCTACGTTTAAAGTCGTACCCAAACATGCACATTTAACTTTTTGACCTTTTAACATGCTCGTTAAAACACCAGCCCCCGCCACCAGCATAACGATGAGCGTTATTAAGGCAGTGATGGGGATATTAAAATGAGTCAAATAAGCAACACCAAGCGATAGCTCAATAAATGGATATAAATAACCATAAGCCCTAACGTGTTGAGTGATAAAATCGTAAGTTGAAAAACCCTCAACAAAGCCTTTTAAATCAAAAAACTTTAACAGCGATAAAAAAACAAAAAAGTATCCCATGAAATAATGCATAAATTCTCTATGCTCAAAAGAATGCAGTTGAATCAAAGAAAGTAAAATACAAAAACACAAAATGACAATTAAAGGTTGATAAGCCTTAAAGACACCCAAAACTTTTGAAAAAAACTGATTTTTTGCAACTTGCTTACTGTGACAACAGTCCTTTTCATGTTTGAGATGATCATTGGCCAGATTTTCCATAAAGTAAATTCTTAACCTTCCATTTCTCCTCATTCTAGCATTTGCCAATTGAAAGATAAACCCCATTAAAGAGGCTCATGACCGAGTTTCTTGATTACCAAGCAAGCGGCTAAATATTAGCGGCAATGATCCTTTTAAAAAATGAAAAATCCGTTTTTCACTAACCTAATAGGGCGCTGCTCAAGTTACCCATGCGATTATTTACAAAAATCTTCATTCAGCCACTTCAATCATGAGCACAGCAGTCCGCAAATAAAAACCAGATAATCATAGCCCAACATCACAAATCGATGATACAGCAACTTTTTTAAGAAATTTTATCACCCCAGTTATCAAAAAAACTCGCATCTTTAGTTTAATCAAAGAAATTTCAATAAGCTTTAAAATCAGATACCCATTAAAACCCGATGCATCGCTTCACGATCAAAAAAAAACATGGTACAATCTCCCTCATGACCAAAACATCTGCATTAGGTAAAAAGAAGTGTGTGCCCTGCCATATGGGATTACAACCGCTTGAGAAAAAAGAGGTTGACAAGCTTTTAAAAGATCTGTCCAATGAATGGCAAACCGACCACTTAGGTCATCTTTATAAGGTTTATCCATTCCATGATTTTGTAGATGCCATGAATTTTGCTCATGAAATCACAAAAATTGCTGAGCAAGAAAATCACCACCCTGATTTGAAAATATCCTACGGACAGTGCATTGTTGAAATATGGACGCATAAAATTAACGGCTTAAGTGAAAGTGATTTCATACTGGCAGCCAAAATTGATGATATCATGCATGAACAATAGCGAAAAAATTTATACAAGCCTTTGTATATTATTTATATCACTTATCATACTTGGCAATCTCATCTATCAAAAATTCATTCACCTGCAACTTCCTTTTCATCAATTTCAATTATCAGCTGGTGCAATGCTATACCCCCTTACTTTTCTTATTACTGCTTTAATCACAGAATTTTATGGAAAAGAAAAAGCCCAATTTTGCATTACCCTTTCAATATTTATCAATATTCTGATTGTCATCATGATCACTTTCATGGATTATTTGCCCGCCACAGAATGGTCAAAAATAGATGACGCAACATTCCACCGGATGTTTGGTTATTATGGAGTGGCGTTTATCGGGTCGATCGTGGCATGCTATATTTCACAGGCCGTGGATGTTCGTTTATATTTAATGCTACGAACCTTAACCCAAGGTAAATATTTATGGCTAAGAAGTAATGGCAGTACCTGTATTTCATTATTCATCGACACCTTTATCATCATTGGGGCTATGACAGCATTTGGCATATTTTCAAGTGATCATCTATGGGAGCTGATCGCAGACAGTTATAGCTGGAAATTATTTTTTTCAATTTGCTGCACCCCCCTCTTTTATATTGGCTTTGCCTCCATAAAAAACTTTTGCCATCTTGACAAAACTCATTAAATAATGTGCCCATGAATGCCAACCACTGATCTTGTGCATAAAATACCCCTTTGCATAACTTGCTTTATCTGTCAAAACCAGTCCATGTTTTGAAAGACCCCAGCACCTGCTGCACATACCTCATCATTGAATCATCCGCGCTGTCACATGGATGAAACTGCGAGTTTGAGCATTCATGACGCCCGGTCATGCGATTTCATATCTATTGCGCCTGTTTAACTTTAAGGGCTTAAAAACTGCAGCATACTCATTGATGAAAACTGAAAATCTAGGAATTTCATAGGCACATCAAAACCGCAGTATCTTCAAAATTCATATGATTCCAATATTAAACTACTTTGCTGACAGGCCTTTATAATGATCACCCAACTCTAATAAATAGCACTGATGAATTTTTGGATCTCTCTTAAAGTCCAAATCAATGGTTTGAGAATGAAGATCAATCACTTTCGCCATCTGATGAACTGCAGGATCTAATTTAAACGTTCGCAAATGGGTGGAAAAATATAATTTGCCATGAGCAGCAAGACTTTTGATCGCTGCTTTAATTAAAAAAACATGATCTCTTTGAATATCCAAAGTACCCTCCATTCTTTTAGAGTTTGAAAAACTTGGGGCATCCATATAAATAACATCAAATTTTTGCTGATTGCTTTTAATCCAGACCATCACATCATCCTGAATCAATTGATGCCTGGAGCGTGATAGACCGTTCAACTTGAAATTTTCATTTGCCCAAGCCAAATACGTTTTGGACATATCCACATTAACCGTTAATGCTCCAGCCAAAGCCGCATGCACACTGGCTGTTGCCGTATAACAAAACAGATTTAAAAATCGTGTATTGGGTTTTAATTTTGCAAATTCTAAGCGCAATAAACGATGATCTAAAAAAAGCCCTGTATCCAGGTAATCATGCAAGTTCAAATAAAATTGAGCCCCACCCTCCCTCACTTGAATCAACTGCTTTTTATCATCATGCTTTTGATATTGGGTTTCTTTCTGTGGCCTTCTTTGCTTAACAATCAATTGCTGACTTGATAAGTTCAGCAATTTTAACACAACCTGCAAAGCATCCAGCCGACGATTAGCTGCAACATGCTCTGGAATTTGCTTGGGCGGCATATACTCCTGAAGAACCACATAATCGCCATATTGATCGATCGCAAACGCATATTCTGGCAAATCAGCATCATACATTCGATAGCATTCAATGCCATTGCGAGCAGCCCATTTTTTCAAATGCTGCAGGTTTTTAGTTAATCGATTGGCAAACATTTGCGCGCCATCAGCAAAAGGCTGATCATGACCGGATTTTAATCGGTTATGCTCATCTAAATTAAAACAATACAGGTGACAGGGAATGGCTCCATTAAAAATGGCATATTGTTTATGGGCGCGAAGTCCAATAGATTTAGCCAGCATTGGATCACTGGTGATCACTCCTGCCTGCCAATTTAAGAACTCTGAACTTAAAGTTTGCCCCAACTCTTTATATAATGGAATCAAATCCAATTGTTCACCGATGCGCTGACCATATGGAGGATTCATGACCAGAAGTCCATACCCATGCTTCTTTTTTGCCTGATTAAAAGGCAGGTGCTGTAAAGTCACCCATCGGCCAACCTCAGCCCGCTCCACATTCTCTCGCGCACTGTTGAGCACCTTTTGTGATTTATCACTGCCATACAACTGAATACTTAAATCTTGCTTTTTCGACCTTGCCTCTTCTCGCAATGCCAGCCACAGCTTTGGATTGTGGCCCAGCCAAGAAGCAAATGCTTGATCTGTTCTCAATAATCCTGGCGCCATATTGGCAGCCATCATGGCAGCCTCAATCACAATCGTCCCACTTCCGCAAACCAAATCAGAGAAGTAACCTCCTTTTGCAGCAATTTCTGGCCAGTTCATGCGCAACAATAACGCTGCAGCAATGTTTTCTTTAATAGGTGCCAGGCCTTGATCTAAACGATACCCCCGTTGGTGCAAACTATAACCCACCAAATCCAGACTAATGGTCACCTGATCATATTTTAAATAAGCATGGAAATGCACCTGAGCGTTGCGTTTATCCACATCTGGTCGATCACCGGCATGATCCCTAAAATAATCCACAATAGCATCCTTGACAACCTGACCAGAATACATCTCATTGCGCAGCTCATCTGAGGTGCCATGAAACGTAACCTTCAAAGATCGCTCACCATCAAACACCTCATGCCATGGATAATTTTTGCAAGTATCATACAATGCTTTAGAATCAGAAGCTGAGCCTTTGATTAAAATTAAATGCAATCGATTTGCCAACCGCGACCACAAAGCGATCTGATACAAACATGTTAAATCTGCATCACCATAAACACCATGCGGACTATTTTTTAGATTTTGCAAGCCAAAACTCTCCAGCTCATGCATCAATAAATACTCTAATCCCTTGGAACAGCTTACAAAAATCGAATAACCCATCACATGCCTCAAATTGATGCGCCATTATAGCTTAGTTCATTTCGCATATAAACCACTTCATCAAATGGCTGATCTGAAGCTTTGATTATTAAGATTGGCAAAGACCATGTGAAGCATGGATTTCATCAAAAGTTTAATAAAAACCACCATGCACACAGTTTTTGATTCAAATAAACTGCTATAAGATACATACACCCTGTATTCATGCAAATGACTGGTGCATTTAAAGGGCTCATCCTATCGATGTCGTGCCAAATGAGAGGTTTTATGGAAGAATTTTTTTAATGTGGGGAATTTTTAATGGAAGAATTTTTTTTAATGTGGGGAATTTTTATCTGCGTCATCTTTATTTTGCTGATCCTTGAACTTGGCATTTTTCATAAAAAGGATCGAGAAATAGGATTTAAAGAGAGCTTATTGATGAGTGCCTTTTATATCATAATCGCACTGATTTTTGGTCTGTGGATATGGTACATCAAGGGATTGGATAGTTTTGCAGAGTACATCACAGGCTTTCTCGTTGAAAAATCACTCTCTTTGGACAACATTTTTCTCATTTCTCTTGTCTTCTCCTCTCTCTCAATCCCTTTAAAATATCAACATCGGGTCCTTTTTTGGGGGATTTTGAGTGTGATTGTTCTAAGAGCCATCATGATCGGATTGGGGGTCAAAATTGTTACTGAATTTGAATGGGTTTTATATGTTTTTGCAGCATTTATGATTTTGACTGGTATCAAGATGTTTTTTATGTCAGATAAACCTGTTGAGATCTCTAAAAACACTTTACTGATTTGGATGCAAAAACATTTAAATATAACCACTAAACTGCATAATCAGAAGTTCTTTGTTTACCAGAAAATACCTGGATCTAACGCTAAAAAGCTATTTGTAACACCCCTGCTGGTCTGCCTTGTGATGGTCGAATTTATTGATCTTATTTTTGCAGTTGACAGCATTCCTGCCATTTTTGCAATCACTCAAGATCCCTATATAGTATACACCAGCAATATATTTGCGATATTGGGTTTACGCGCTCTGTACTTTGCCTTGGCATCTATCATCGATCGTTTCTATTACTTGAAATATGCACTGGCTGCGGTACTCATCTTTATAGGATCAAAGATTTTTATAGCAAACGCGTTAAATCTGGCAAAAATTCCTCCTATGCTATCATTAACCGTTACATTCACTATTTTAGGAATTGGGGTTCTTTTTTCATGCATCAAAGCAACCGATACAAAAAAGTCATCTGTCAACGACTAAAGACAGATAGACCTTGACATATTTTCCTGTTTTAACTGAAAATACGTTTGCAAAACCATGATCTAAAAAGATCTTTATGCCCTGGCAAAGCTAGCAACTCAATGGATTAATATGCAACAAGTACAACTGTTTTTTTACTTACGCTACTTTACTTGGGAATCTAAAATTCCGTTGATGCAGCTAACAGCAATTGAGTTTTTTAATAAATAGGCCGTGAGTTCTATAGTATGAGTCAAACAGCTCAGTTGAGAAATAACAATGCACCAATCGGTGTTTTTGATAGCGGCATAGGTGGACTTAGCGTCCTTTCTACACTGATAAAATACTTTCCCTATGAATCTTTTATCTATTATGCTGACAATGGGAATATGCCCTACGGAAACAAGACCAAAGAGCAAATCCAGAAATACTCAGCAAATATTATCCGCTGGTTTATGCATGTCCATAAAGTCAAAATGGTTGTTGCTGCTTGCAATACAAGCTCTGCGTTAGCTTTAGAAGATATATCAAAAGAATTTACAATTCCAATTATCGGTACCATCATCCCCATTGCACAAACAGTCCTGAGCATGAATTGCTCCAACATAGGAATTATTGCAACAAAAGCGACTGTCTCTAGTGGATTTCATGAAATAACTCTTAGAAAGCATGGATTTAATGGCAAGATCACTGCCGTCCCTTGCCCTGAGCTTGTTCCCCTGATCGAAACTCATCCATTCAATCGCATGGTTTTAGCAGAATATGCGCAGCATTATTTAAAGCCCTTTCAAAATGGCCAGTTTGATACTTTGATATATGGATGCACGCACTACCCTCTAATTAAAGATATCATTGAGCCTTTACTCCCAGGCAACATAAAAACACTGTGCCCATCATTTGCGATAGCGCAGCATGTCCAACAAAATTTGAATATCACTGCCGTTAATCAAGGCTCAGAATCAAAGGCTCCTGCGCTATTTTATTGCAATCGTGATAAAGAAGATTTTGAGAGGAAAATCCGCTCTCTCACCTCAATACACCCCATTGTGGTCAATTGCGTATCTATAGAAAAAGACATCACAAGGCCCATTCTATTTGAAAATACCATTTAACCATGATTAAAGCATTGAATAACACAGACCCAATGTTTATATCAATCAATCCAATAAATTCTGCAAAAAATCTGGATTGTACGGTTCATTGGTCGTATCATAATTGATTTAACGGGTATCATCATGCATGCAAAACAAAGAGCCTACCTTTCGTTAGTGGTCTGGATTGCGATTGTGCTGACAGTTGGGGGCGGCCTTGGATCTTTGACCAAATCAGAAATCAACACTTGGTACACCACTTTAAATCAATCCGCTCTAACACCACCCAATTATGTATTTCCCATTGCTTGGACTATTTTATACAGCATGCTTGGCGCTTCTGGCTGGCTGATTTGGCAGGAGGTATTCGTGGCTAAACTAAATGTTATCAAAACCATTTACATCAGCTCGCTCATCCTGAACCTAAGCTGGACCCCTTTGTTTTTCCACTATCACCTAACTGGACTTGCATTAATAGCACTGGGAGCTATGGATATTTTAGCCCTCACCATCATTTACTTAACCTACCAAAAAATGAAAACCGTATCTTTTTTTATGACAGTTTATCTGGCATGGATTTTATTTGCCAGCTACTTAAATTTTTACATATGGCAGTATAACTGAATAAAAGAACAGCGCTCGGGCACAGCCAGAACTCATCACAATCAGTTACATAAACCCATAACTACCATGAGCTAAGAAAAATAAAGACAAGAAATTAACCATAGTGACTATCAAGCATGATACCCACCCAGACCTGAAACTTTCGCACCTGCTCCATTTAGCCTGTCAATCCAGCTTAGCCACCATCAATCATGATCCAAAATGGCCCGATCAATCTTGAGTACTTAAGCAGAAATGATTATAATCAATGATCCTGTATCATAAAGGAAATAACTCATGCCCCTGCATCTAATATCAGTATTGCTCTTATTTGCACTGGCAGGCTGCGAAGAAAAACCCCAAAGGTATAATGGTTACGTAGAAGGTGGGTACACATACATTTCCACCACAACCTCAGGAATCTTAAAAACACTCAATGTCAAACGTGGTGATTCAATTAAAAAAGGCGATCTGCTATTTGCAATCGAAGATACTGAGCTAAAAACCACATTAGAAAAATCAAAATTAGCAATCTTAGAAACTCAGTCAATTCTAACTGAAAACTCCCTTTCCTACAAAAGAGCGCAAAAACTGCTAAAAAAAGGGGCTTTAAGTAAAGCTGAGTTTGAAGTAAAAGAAGCAAACTTCCTTGTCAGTCAAGCAAAGTATAAATCTGCTCAGCAAAATCTCCTGACAGCAGAAAAAAAACTTGAGGAATCAAGTCCACTGGCCCAAGAAAAGGCGATTGTGGAAAATACTTTTTTTTCACCCGGAGAATTTGCCCCCTTGGGCAGACCTGTGCTTAGCACATTGATTGATGGTGATGTAAAAATTAGATTCTTTATCCCTGAGCACCAGCTTCCTAAAATCCAATTACAGCAAAAAGTATTGATTCTCTGTGACGGATGTCCGAATAAAATAGCGGCTAAAATCAATTACATTTCTAAAACAGCCGAGTACACTCCACCCGTTATCTACAGCAAAGATGCAAGAGCAAAAATGGTTTTTCTTCTTGAGGCCCGGCCTGAGAAAGCCGAGCCCTGCCTGCATCCAGGCCTCCCTGTTGATATTGAAATAAAAACTTAAATATGTCAGACATGCAATACGCCATCGATGCAAGAAATTTAAGCAAATCTTTTGGCAATAAAGTAGCAGTCAGCAACATAACAATTCAAGTTCCAAAAGGAAAAGTATACGGGTTCCTTGGGCCCAATGGCAGTGGGAAGACCACAACAATTCGAATGATATGTGGCCTGCTCACTCCCGACAGTGGTGAGGGAACTTGTTTAGGCCACAATATCTTATTACATTCAGAGCAAATTAAATCTCAAATTGGCTACATGACCCAAAAATTCAGCTACTGGGAAGATCTAACGATTAAAGAAAACCTTGAATTTGTTGCCCAAATGTTTTCCCTTGAAAATAAGGCCCAAAAAGTCAAGCAGGCAATTCATCGCTTAGGACTTGAGAAGCGCTGCAATCAACTTGCCGGCAGCTTATCTGGCGGATGGAAACAAAGGTTGGCACTTGCTGCATGTACCTTACATGATCCGAAAATACTACTGCTGGATGAGCCCACAGCCGGAGTTGATCCTAAGGCCAGGCGCGAGTTTTGGGATGAAATTCATCAATTGGCTACAAAAGGATTGACCGTATTGGTCAGCACCCATTATATGGACGAAGCCGAAAGATGCCATAAAATCATTTATACTGCTGGAGGTCAACTGATTATTCAAGGCTCTGTGGCAGAGGTGATTGCAAACACTCACCTTACAACCTGGGTGGTTAAAGGCACTGATTTATCTTTATTGCAAACAGCGCTGGCAGATCACACAGCAATCAGCACAATTGCGCCATTTGGAGACAGCCTTCATATCAGCGGAACAAACCCAGAGCGCCTAAAACAAGCAATTACCCCTTATCTACAACAATCAAATTATCACTGGGAGCTCATTAATCCGTCGATGGAAGATGCATTCATTCATTATATGAACAATGCGCAAGAGAGAGAAATTTGATGAAAATACCCATTAATTTTTCTCGTGTTTTTGCCATTTTAAAAAAAGAATTTATTCAGTTAAAAAGAGATGTGACGACACTTCGTATGATTATTGCCATCCCCATTATCCAGCTGTTGCTTTTTGGTTTTGCCATTAATTCTGATCCAAAACATTTAGCCACTGCAATCATCGTTCAAGATGACAGTTTGATCACAAGAAACATTTTGTCAGGACTTAAAAATTCTGATTACTTTTTCATCAATCACAGACTTAGCTCTGAAAAAGAGGCCCAAACTCTACTTCAAAAAGGAGAGGTAACTTTTGTGATCACCATCCCCCCTGACTTTAGTCAAAACCTGATCAAAGGCTCTAAGCCTTATTTTCTCATTGAGGCTGATGCAACGGATCCGACTGCTATCTCTGGCGCATTGGGCTCTATCAATACCATCATTCAAAGCGCCATCCTCCGAGATGCATCTGGGTCACTGGCATTTTTATCACCACAGAGCAGTGCCTATGAGATTCGCATCCACAAGCGGTATAACCCTGAAGGGGAAAGCCGCTATAACATTGTACCTGGCTTAATTGCCATTGTACTTACCATGACTTGCGTCATGATGACAGCACTATCATTAACCCGGGAGCGAGAAAGGGGAACCATAGAAAACATTCTATCCATGCCGGTAAAACCGATCGAAGTCATGATAGGAAAAATTACGCCTTATGTGCTTATAGGCTATATCCAAGCTGGCATTATACTAACGGCCTCATATACGATCTTCAATGTCCCGGTCATTGGAAGTTTATGGCTTCTTGGGCTTGGATTGCTGATTTTTATTATTTGTAATTTGGCATTGGGCTTCACATTGTCAGCCGCTTCCACCAATCAAATGCAGGCCATGCAAAGCTCAACATTCATACTTCTACCTTCCATTTTATTGTCAGGGTTTATGTTTCCTTTCCATGGAATGCCACAATGGGCTCAATTCATGGGTAGCATCCTACCCAGCACCTACTTTATTAGAATTGTCAGAGGTGTCATGCTCAAAGGCAACAATTTTCAGGAAATATGGCCTCATATCTGGCCATTATTGTTATTCATGACGGCTTTAACCATTGTTACAATTAAAGTATACCGAAAAACTTTGGATTAATTTCACTCCTTTACATCTTAAACACTGAGCAGCTGCCAGCCATTGCTTATTCTTTAGGCAATCGTGCTAATAAAAATTCATTGGCTTTAATCCTAATCAATGGCCATGATTGAATAACTCAACATTGGTGAATAATGGTAAGAAGAAAAAGCAAAAAATTGCTTCTTCTCTAAGAAAGGCCACTAAAATTAGCTGCAAAATTCTTGATAAGTTGACAAAAAGCAAGATCTTTCATCTTAAAATTGGCTTTGCTCTTATAAAAATAAAGGCAAAAATATACTAGGACAGCATCAATTCAAAATCCAGGATCATTTTAAAAAATTAATAGCATGGTTCTAATAAGTCCATGACTGAAAATATTATCAGAGTTAACCCCGCACTATACAAATTATTCAATGCCCACACCCAATGATTTTACCATTTAAGCTATGACCAAATTGATGCTCACCCATAAGAATAATCCACGTATCCATTCACCTGAGATGAAATTTTCAACACCCATCCTATCCATTATTCAGTCAGAAAATTGAAAAAAAAAGAAATAATGTTATGATTAAAACCGAAATAAACCAGTGAGTAGCCGCTATGCCCAAAAAAAAAACCAGACCAATAGGTCCCAAGTGCCAACATTGATAGGGACCCCAGAACCTGGTTCCTTGATAGGGACCCCAGAACCTGGTTCCTTGGTTTTTTACTTTGAGCCGAAAGGAACTACAGACTTTGGTCCAGTCCATCATGTGGGAATTTTAGTTAATCATAATGGCCTGCGGCTGGTTCATGCCGTTCCAAAAGAAGGGGTAATCGCAAAACCGTTTCCACCTAAGCCCGAAGCTGAAAAAAGGAAAAATGAACGTGTTTATATCTGTGTCAATCCTTGGGGGGATGATGCCAAAGAAACCAATCAGGTCATTGAAATGACTAAAGAATTTGTTCTTCTGCCAGAGAAAGAACCACACATCCCAATTACATACTCTGCATCCCGAGCTAAAAAGCTTGAAGAAATCCAAATGGATGTATCAAAAGGCACTCATAGTGCTAAAAAATATGGTCAGAATTTAATCAGCCAAAGTCAAGAAAGTTTTTGGAGCGAAGGGAATCCGGATCTGGCAGCCCATCACACCATTACAGCCAAAGTTTTCAATTGGCTTAGACATAAAAAATGGGGCCTCTCACTTACACCCCAAGACCATGAGAAGAAATTTACCACAGGCTGGCATTGTTCTCAATTTGCGCTGATGATGTTTCAAATGGCCTTTAGACGCAAAGGCATGAAACCCACAAGCACTGTCGAAACTGAGGAAGATAAAAATTATTCATCTAGAAAAAAAGCCGGTAAGCCTAATTATAGTGACCCCAAAAAACAAGAAGGAAATGGAAGAAACCTCAAGACTATAAAACCAGATCGGGTGCCAGATCCGCTGCGCAAACTTTTACAAACTGATGCAAAAACCATGTCGCCAGCAGCGATGCTGTTTTGCTTGATGGATGATAGTGGTTCCGGTCCTGGGAATTATGCATACTCACCTGGCATTATTGAAAAACTTACAAACTGGGTGATGGAAATGAAGGGAAATTTAACAGCCCCCTCAGCGAATCCTAGTCGAGGACTGATCAAAAAGTTCAATAAAATGAAATTTCACCTTTTAGAGCTCCAGTGTATGCTCTTTAGTATTCATAAATTAATTCACCCCACAACACGCTTACCCAGAAGCCTCACTTCTTGTCGTATTCCGACCATGTCTGCTTTCCAATTAAAAGTCAAAAGACCTCTTGGAAGAAAAAAAAGACAAGAAGAGCAACCTGCCCCTAAACGAAGAGCGCTCTCTAGATCTCGCTGAAATGGGTACAGTAACCCAGTTTCTTTTCCATGATTGCCAAGCAGGCGAAGCTGGCCTCATTAATGAGGTCAACTTCCCCTAGCAAAAAGCGATCATCCAGCCATCCATTTAATCAGCTCTTGCCAAGGATCATATGCATAAATAGGTGATTAAAAGACCTCCTATGGCTTTTATATTTATGCCCTTCATGCTGCTTATTTCTGATAAAGCTCTGGATCCATATCATGAATCTCAACCGTTGATGCAACACCAGTCATCGGCGCCAACTGCCGTACAACCTCAAGCATTTGCTTTGATAGCAAAATCTTTTTATCTTGAGATCTACCAGATAAGATCTTAAGACTCACATGCAAGAAATGCTGTAAATCATGAGCAAGCATATAATCCTGATATTTAATGGCCCTTAATTTGACTGCAGAGGGATCAAATAACTGACTGGCCACAATGACAAACTGTAATTTAATCATCAGCTGACTCATATCAATGACTTTTTCTAATCCAGATGAATACTCAATAACACAATGAGGCATATATTTTTCCTTCCACAACCATTCATTTCATGTAAAAAATGAGAATATTCCAACAATATCCCCTTTTTTGAAAACCCTGTTAAAACCCCTATGTTTGATCTTGGAGCATGAGTTCTATTTAATATTTACCATACTCTGGCACAGCCAGGATATAAATTTCAACATTGATTCTACTTTCATTCACTGTCTTAATCGGCAAAACCCAAAAAACTCACACAGGTAAAAGGCGAAAGCTGCCAAACCAACATCCACCAAAATTAATTGAATACATCAGCAAAATCAAGCTCCTGGACCAAATGAACCAGATTCAAGGGGCTGAGTGACCGTATCAGAAAGCCGATTGCGTGGTAACTTTCCAGCAAACAAACCGGTCTTTGACCAAATCCCCTCTACAGGGACATCAGATAACGGCTGACGCGAGCGTTTTCCAAATATTGGTGGTTGATTTTCCTTCATGTCAAAACAGGTTAAGCGATTCATCTGCTCATTCATTGTTTTATGGGCACTTTGATCTTTGTACTGAGAAAAAATATCACTGATAAAAGACCCCATGATTTTATAAATTAACCCACGGTCAAACTCCTTAAGCTGACCTAAGGGCACAATGAGAGAGTCCAGTAGCAATGGATCGCACTGCTTTTTAATAACAGAAGCCACAGATTCAATCATGAATTTTTCTAAAGTGGTTAAAGACAATATGCGATCAAGAGCTCTAACAGCACAGAACATACTTCTAACATTAGGATTGATAAAGCCACTTTCATCAAACCTTGATGAGTCAAATAATGCACCTTTATTGATTAAAATTTCTGCCATGTTATGTTTCGCTGGGAACTCAGCTGCATATGTCGCCATCATGGCAGTTTGGCCTTGACAAATCTGATTCACATTTGCGTTATGCTGTAAAAGTACTTTGACCATTTTATAGTTTTGCTTCCTTACAGATTCAATCAACATGCTTGAAGCCATCAAAGATCCAGTTTTCAGATGTTGGCTCAGAACCAAATCTGATGGATTGGCACCATGCATCAGTAAGGATTCAACAACATCATCATGACCTGATTTAAAAGCATAAACCACTGCTGAATGTCCATTGATATCTTTGACATGTATATCTTTATATCCAGCATCAAATAACAAATTAACTTTCTGCACAGAGCCTAATTTAGCCGCAGTCATTAAGGCACTCAAGCCATTTTTAGCAACCTGATCAATGATCGCTCCCTTATCAATCATTTGCTTAGCAACTTTAATGTCACAGAATCTCAAAGCATAAATCAAAGCTGATATGCCATCATCAAAGTGAAAATTAACTGGCATATTCATGCGAATATAAGCAATCGCTGCTTTATCATTTCCATTCATTAATGCACAAATAAAATCAATAGGTTTAATACCACACTCTTTAAGTGGTAAGCCACTGACCACGGCTGGATTGCGATTTGCAATCGCATGTTCAAATACACCTCTTCCTTCAGAATCTCGTGCTTTGAGTGCAGCACCCTTACCATTCATCCAGACCACCAAATCTGCATCAGCATGTTTGGCGGCAAACATCACAGGTGTTTGACCCTGACCATCAGCTTGATTAATATCTGCACCTGCATCCAATAATAATTCAATCAAATATCGATCATTTTGTATTACCCCATGCATTAATGCACTAAGGCCAATATTATCTGCAGCATTTACATTAGCCTTTGCTTTTAATAGCTGCTCTACAACCATTACCAGGCGCTGATTGACTGCAAGCATGAGCGGGGTATTGCCAAATTCATCACTGGTATTAACATCAGCACCCGCTTCAATCAATCCAAGTGCTTTATCAACCTGGCGATAATAAACCGCTTTTAACAATGGCTCATCGTGATATTGATCAATGACTTCCACCCAGACATTACCGGCTATGTCAACCGTTATCAAATGCTCTTGGTCCGGCAATTGATCCAGCACGAGGTCATCAAGCTTACCCATATTTCTATAATTATTTTCAATAATCACTTATAATTACCTGATTTTAATTGCTTATATTCTCACTAAATGGGCACAAAAGCAAGCGGTAAAAATAAGTTCAATAGGCTAGGGTCGTGGGCCTAGTTCTTTAGAAGGACCATCTGGATCACTTGCAGAAAGTGACGATAATTTTTGATTATTGCCTAAAGAGCTTCCTGGATTTTGACTTTGTTTATTTCTTACAAATTGGCTTAGAGTACCTTCCCTTTCCATTAGAGCAGGAGGTACAAAAAGAGATTGTTGGGCATTCTCTTCTGCATTTGAAGGGGGGGATTCAAGAATTCGTTCTACAGAAGCGGATTTCAAAGAAATTATAGGTGATTTAGTTGTTTTAACTCCTACACCTGGACCTAGCTCGTTTGAAAGCACAGAAGAGAATTTCAGAACAGGTTCAGTTGGTTGATCTGAAAGCACAGAAGCGAATTTCAGAACAGGTTCAGTTGATTCATCAGTTGTTTTAACTCCTACACCTGGACCTAGCACGTTTGAAAGCGAAGTTGACAGTGCTGCAAGTTTTTTAAGTGAAAATACTTTTAGCTTTGTATACAAACGTTTTAAAACAAACATATTGGGATTATGGCTTATTTTTCCTTGTAGACTTTCGGCCTTCGCTTGATAGTGTTTTTTGTTAGATTCTCGATCATGAACAAAGCTATAAAGTGGGTAGGCAATGACAAATGCAGCAGCAATAGCAGCTAATGGAATTGTACCTATTCCTGAAAACAACAAAGCACTGCAAAGAATTGCACCCACACCCATCACAATGTTATTAATAAACTGATCCCTCCTTTGCCTAGCCGCCAAATCTAAAATCGGTAAAATCAATTTTTCTTTATTTTCACTCTGCCCATTTAGTATATTTATCACTTTTTGCCTGTCGTTTTTGCTCAAATACTTGATACCATTAACTTCCTTATTAATTTGCATACCCTTAGCTTCAATAGTCATTTGACTATCCTCACTAAGATCTGCAAGAACTACAGATTTAGATGAAACCCGTGATTTATCATTCAGCACCCTTTTTAAATTAAAAATAGAAAAAATTGTCGAAACTGCAGCAATCGCCATACCACCAAAAATGGCCACACCGGGTAATGATAATGAAATCTTTTCAATCAACCCAACGGCCATTAATACAGCAACACCAACCATAGCAACCAATAGGCCAGCAACAGTCAGCCAGCCCTTAAAACTTAATCGACGCCTTTCTTTGTATGATTCATGCGAGGAATCTACAAGTCGACTTAACCCATCAGCCAGATAACTTGCCTGATCACCCATTTGTGACCGACTGGCTTTACTGGCTACAAACAAAAATGTAGTTACCGCGCTTAATGCACCAAATAAAATATTTAATTTACCTGCTTTGTCAGCCTGTTCTTTTAACTGCCCAGATGCCCCTTGTATTTTTTTCAAAAGAGATTTTGGTTCTGACTGAGTGAGCCCTTCTTTTTTGGTATCACTTTGTTTGCCCATAGACGATCTTCCTTTTCATATTATTATCTTTAATATTATTATCTTTAATATTATTATAGTACAAATCTGACTGCGATCACATCATTCGATAGAAACCAAGTAAACTAAATGACTGTAAAACTAAACTTGCCAAGTATTGGCATTTGGTTTACCCAATCAGTCATTTAAACCACTGAGGATTAATGCTGAACGCCCAGTGCAATTTGCAAATTATATAAACTTTTGATAGGAAGCTTTAAAGCAACCATTCGAAATACATCATCAGGGATAATTTCCCGCTTGGGTGAAAATAAATAGAATTGACTCAGCTTCAAGTCCAAACACCGGCCTTTTGGATAAATAAGAACTTTCAAAAACTGCTCATAAGCCACAGAATACCTCATCGCATCTATATGACCCATCTTTAGCAAATACATGCGAATATGCCTTTGAATAGGCTTGTAATCAGCGGGCTGCATTTTTTGCAATAAATCACTTAATTGCCCCAACGTCATCTCAAAATCATGCTGATTAAATTGCTGATTAAAATGACGATCAAGTTCATGCAGATGACTGGCAAGTTCCAGTAATAAGTGAAGAGGGCTTTGTGGAGCCACATGCTGCTTGTGCTCAAAACACAAATCCCAATAACCATCCTTCACGCAGCGGAAAAGCAGCATATGTATCATCCGATAGGTGATTGATCCAGAACCCAGCACAGAACGAACATCAGCGCCACAATGTACTAACATTCTTGCACATTCAAAATGATCTTTTTCAACTGCCAATTTTAATGCACTATGTCCTTGAACATCCAATGCATGTACATCACCACTAAAATGCAACAATAGCCACAAAAGATCCTGATAATCTAATAAAACAGCTAACATCACAGGTGTCATGCCATCAACATTTGGCATTTGTGGCATACCCCTTTTTAACAAATACTCCACAACAATTTGCTGATTCGATCGCAAAGCAATGAATAATAAATTTTCTTGATACAGATCATTTTCATCAAGCCTTGCACCAAATTCTTCAAGAAGGCACATCACAGCCAAATGCCCTGATTTTGCAGCCAACATCACCGCGGTTTGACCATGCTCATCTTGATGATGAATACTGAGGCTGTTTGCTTGGCCAAACCAACGCCTGACCTTAGAAAAAATCCAATAAAACCAGCTGCTATTTTGTGAACTGCAATGCTTAAGTAACAACTGCACAACCTGCAAGCGACCAAGCGAAGAAGCTAGCATCAGTGCATTTTGACCAAAACGATTACACAAATTAATTTCTGCGCCAGCTTTTAGCAACAAGGCAACAATATCATGGTGCCCGGCTATAGCAGCATACATCAGCGCACTTTGCCCATTTCGATCCTGATATTGAATGTCCACATCTTGATTTAATAAGAATCTCACAGCATCAATCGCACCATCATTAACTGCCACAATCAACAATGTTTGTGCATCTTCCCCATAAACACTGTGAATATCAAGCATGCCTAAGTTTAAGCATGCCATCAGCCCAGCTTGATCCATTAAAACTTTCCACCTTATTAAAAATAAAAATATTAATAACTTAGAATACAAATGTAAAGATTCAAGCAAATTCATTTGTAAGATTCAAGCACAGTCAGGCCCTGAAATTTGGTCAATGAAGTCTTAAGACCCCCAAATAAATATGCTGGTACTAAGAGAACTTTTATTTACCGACTCTTCCCAGCACCAAAGGCAAAATCAACACCCTCATCCACACATCAAGTCCCCAATACCAATCATGATCTGCACAAAGAAGCTGCCTGACCCTGAAAAGCGAGTATCTTTTAAAGCTTGATTTATAAAAAATCATGCCTGCCCACACCAAAAAATACACAGAAGGTGATTGCTTTAACCTTAAAGCCATCTTCTCAAAAATGTGTTGACCGGCAATTACCATCAATCACCTGTTGCTTATCTAACAACTTTATCTTCAGCCAATTTTTGCCCACAACAAGTACAAAAAGACCCTGCTTTTTCAGTCAATTCATGACACATGCCACATTCCATCTTCTGAAATGCACCGCAAAATGGGCAATAGTCTCTACCCTCTGGCATCTTTATCCCACATTCCACACATCCACCCCTTGCCAATCTTTTATGCTGCAAAACCTTAGCGCTTTTCAACTTAACTTGAATAAAATAGATCATTATAAACGCTAGCCCAATACCCAGTCCAATTAACAAATAAAACCAAGAAGCCACCAAATCCCACTTAAATAAAAACAAGACCAGATCTTTTAACCAATGTAATGGGAGCATATCGTATAGAAATGCCATCATTTTTTGCAAAATTGGAATAAAGCTAAGAACAATCATATGCGCTGAAATAACGATGGATAAATTCTTATTTCTTCTTAAGCTATGAATATACCAAAAGCAAAATAAGCCAAACAATGGCAGTAAATACAACATGTTACTGATAAAGACTTTAACAGGGTAAAAAGCCCTTAAGCTTTTTAATGAAGTCTCTAAAACCTGCGACTGCGCTTGTGCATCCGTTAAGGCTTTAAAAAATGATTGAATCAATGGCTGCTGCTTTAAGGTTTGATCAATGCTGGTAATCTCCGATAACTTCATTTTCGCGCTGGGATTCACCTGTTTTTGATAAGCATCTTGCTCATTATATTGACGCTCCAGTTGCTTGCGTTGATTCATTAATGCAACAAGGCCTTTATCGCCCTGAATCTGTTCCACCAAATCCAGCAGTGATCGACAAATCCCATCAACTGGCTTTTGATGATCTATCCAACCAACATTAAACTCATAAATTGTCAAGTTTGAGATTTTTTCAATTGCATTTTCTGTATCCCACTTTTTATCGATCACCATTTCCTCACATGTGTAAGGCACAACATCCGTGGGACTAATCACCTGCTGACTATTCACAAACATGCCATAATAAATGGTTGAAAAAACAAAAAAGTCCAGCATTAAAATTAGCCACCAAACTCCACCATTTACTGCAGCCTCAGCTCGGCGCTTATGTTTAAAAAAATCCATCAAAAATTTCCCTTTAAATCATGTGTCTATCAGCAAATTGCCATGCAAAACCAATCGCAACATCAATCATTGAGTTTTCTTTCAATTCTCATCACAAAACTTTCAATGATCTTTTTATAAATTTCATCCCCCAGTAACTCATCCTCAACGCCTTTGTCAATGTTTGGATTATCATTCACCTCAATCACAACCACACGGCCATTCTCAAGCTCTTTGATATCAACACCATATAATCCATCGCCGATATTCCTGCATGACGCTAAGGCCACTTCCAGCACTCTTTTGGGTACTTGGTTAATTTCAACCGACACTGCATCTCCAGCTTTGAGAGCTTGCTTATTGGCAACATGGTTATAAATCTGCCAATGCCCACTGGCCATGAAATATTTTGAGGCAAATAAAGGCTTTTGATCCAATACACCAATTCGCCAATCAAATGCTGATTCCAAGAACTCTTGACATAAAATAAGCTCAGACTTTTTAAACAACTCACCCAGTTGCATCACTAACTGATTAGGGTCATTAATTTTAAAAACTCCAACAGAAAATGAGCCATCCGGGATTTTAATCACACAAGGATACTGGATACTTTGCATTTGAGTTTCTAGATTTTTACGGCTTAATATTTTTGTTTTGGGTGTATCAATCTTATGCATTTCAAAATGTTCATTCATATAAATTTTGTTACAACACTTGATGATTGATGCCGTGTCATCAATAGTGGGTATGCCCTCTGCTTCTGCCTTTTGCGCAAATCGATAGGTGTGATTATTAATCGCTGTGGTTTCACGAATGAACAATGCATCAAATTCAAGCAATGAAGGAAAATCATTTTTAGTAATTAGCTCCACCCAAACGTTCATTTTCTTACCAACATCAATGAATTTCTTTAAGGCCCCGCGATTGGATGGTGATCTTTTCTCTTCTGGATCATGCAAAATTGCTATCCAGTACCGCTCCTGTTTTCTTCGATTGGGTCTTCGCCAGACACTGCCGGTAAAATGCTTTAAATCTTGATTAAACTGATCAACTTGTTGCCCTATTAATCGACCCAAAGACTCCGCCTCAATTTTAACAACCCGCCACTGATGCTTCTCCGTAAATCGTATCTCAAAACTAAAAATAGGGGTTCGAAATAAGTCAAATATCCGACGGGTTAATGGCTCAAGCTTTGGGTCCACATGTCTGCCAAAAAAACTAGTAAACCTTCGCACATATGGGTCTTCAAACGGTAAATCATAATGTTTTTCCAAAATCCGGTTTAAATCAGAAAAATAATGTGAATGATTTTTCTGCCAATTTAAAGACACGACATTACTTAAATCTGGAAAACATAAAACAGATCTTGCCTGGCACATCAAAGATACATAATATCCCAAACTTAAATATTCATAATTTGGAGATAAATTAATTACTTTTACCCGATCCTGTTTTTTAAAAATTTCAAATTTCTGGCCGATGAATTCCCTTGGCGACAATATAATATAATTGTCATCCACATCAATCAATTTCTGCTTATCGGTCACAATAATATATTTATTCACCCTTCAACACCTTTTTTAATCTCACACAACTTACACCATCAGGATAATAATTTTCAGTCTTTGCATAAATTTGATAACCCCTTTTCAAATAAAGTGCAATCAATTCAGATCTATCCGATCGAACTTCCTGTCTTAACTCACGGTATCCTCTTACCAGCAGCATTGCCTCAAGCTCACGAAATATCTGCGAGCCAATACCCTTCCCTTGAAAATCAGGATGCACTGCAATTGAATACAGCCGACAATGCGATCGATTTTTTTGATAAAACAATATGGCAGAGGCTCTGACCTGCCCATCAATCTCAACCACCCATATTTCAGCATTAGCCTCCTGAAGAAAGTAGCGATATTGCCTGCGACCAATCAAATGATACTCAGCCGCATGGAACACCATTTCTTCCAGCAGCATCAGCGAGTCAAGATCATGAAGACCTGCCTGTCTAACTTTATAATCAGGGGACACTCTGTAAAATTCCTTAACAAGGTATATTATCTCATTTTTACCAGAATCATCCAGTATTGAGAAGATATCAGATGAAATTTATTTAAACTGGACCACAGCAATAACAACAAAATAGTCACCCATGCTAAACCAGGCAAATGATGCAGATTTCCTTAAAGGACCATCCTGTCAAACTTAAAAAGTCATCGAAACTGTGTTTATTCTCTAAAAAATAACCATCGTCCTCTTTTTCGTATCTGGGAAATATCCATTCAAGTATATCCCTTGATTCAGTGCTGCTATTTCTTCAGATACGACCTATCAAATTGGCAAAAAAGCAATGCTTTGTGCCATTAAGAAACTTAAGGTAGGCTGAAAAAGATGGGCATTGTGATCAAAAGTATGGAGCAATATGACCGCTGACTCATGATGATAGTTCTCCATAAAGGACGCCATGTTTTTAATATACCCTGTCAGGTCTTCAATGTGTCTGGTTTTATAATCCTGAGTATCCCAGTCCCAGTATGCATCAATATATTCACTGGCATGATGAAAAGACAATTTTTCAAAGCCTTCAGCTGCTAAAAACTTTTGAATTTGCATCACATGCTGCTGCTCTGTGTCATTTTGAGCAGTCCTGGCATTAGCGCCTGCACCACGATCACCAAATGGTAATCGGACAACCTTCTTGGGTCTTATCACTCCAGCCATTGCATAACATGCGTCTATCAATAGCTCTGTTTTTAAAATTTCATGTTGACATTGTTCAAACGATAATTCTGAAAAACATGAATGAGAGTAAGTATGATTACCGATCAAGTACCCTTTTGAGATGGCGTAAGCTACTTTTGAGCAATATTGCTCAACAAATCCACCTCTGACATAAAAAACAGCCGGTATCTGATAAAATGATAAAAAATCAACTATTTTTTCTAAATGCGCCGATGGAGCATCATCAATCGTAAGATAAACTCGCTTAAGCATCAAAATACAGCCTCAATCCAGTAGCATTCTATCAGATTATGGTCTATTTTGTCTATTTGCTCCGTGATCAGGTTTATGGAAAGGCTGTTCTGCTGTTCTTTGAGCAGCAATGTTAGGATCAGGTGATAAGCTATTTGAAGAAACAGAAGCATGAGAAATTTTAGGCTTTGTTAATTCACCCTGACCCGATTTCATGATAGGCGCTTTAATCAATTTTGCAAGCTCATTTAATTTAGCAGCTTGCTGATCTAAGTTATCTCCACCATATGAGGCTCCTTGATACATTCGCTTGCACTTTTCAATCAAAGTTCTTAAACCATCCCGATTAAACCCTATTGGAGCTTGGCTAATTAATCTGGAATTAAGCATTCTTAAACGTCTCACATCTGCGCCAGCCTCCAAAGAAGAGAAGTTTGTATCTTTTTCTAATTCTTTACTTACGCTTTTAAGCATAGCACCAAACCCTTCATTTTTAGAAGTTTCATATGACTGTAAAATCTCAAGTAAAAGGCCAAAACCAATGTTAGGTTGAGAACCATTACCCTGGATTTGTTTTGAATTTAAAAGTAACATTTTTAAAATGTGGTTTTCATTGTTAGCTCCAAGCCTGCTAACATCAACGTTTGCCAAAATCATTCTTCGATCTCTTTCGGGTATTTTTTTATCCGATAACAATGTCAACACGTCATCTAGTTTCCTTATTGATTGAGCAAAGACTTCTTTAATGTCTGCTTCTCTCCCTGCTTTTTCAGGATCAATAAATAGTGTTTTAGCTGAAAAAATACTCATCCCACCTGTTTTATCATTTAATAATTTCCATATTTCTAAAAATTCTGGATAAGAAAAGATCCATTTCTTTACCTTTTGAAGAATATCAAACCCAAATATACCATCA
>Ga0194133_10002819_pt1 | contig 25939 bp, 12 predicted proteins | sample TA2KigOf40mmetaG_FD_155448 | JGI IMG/M metagenome (GOLD analysis project Ga0194133, IMG submission 155448) | Freshwater microbial communities from Lake Tanganyika, Tanzania - TA2015055 Kigoma Offshore 40m | ecosystem: Environmental > Aquatic > Freshwater > Lake | place: Tanzania: Lake... | reverse complement strand
CGGCCCTGATGTCCTTCCCGTGCATGTGCACGTCGCGGGTCGCCGTACGCCGGAAGTGATAGACGGGGCTTGCGAAGCGCAGGAACTCCTCGACCGCCCACGGGATCAGCGAGGGATCGTCCTGGAGGCGGCGCAACTGATCGGGATTGTCGATCAAGTTGTTCATGGTGTGGCTGATCGTGTGTCGCGTCGTCTCATTGCCGGCCACGACGAGCAGCAGGAAGTAGGCGTGGAAGTCATCCTCGCTCAGCGGCTTGCCGTCGATCGGCACACCGTTGGCCAGCGACGAGACAAGGTCCGTGCCCGGCTTCCCCAGGCGCTGGCGCTTGAGCTCGTCGCCGTAGGCCCACACCTCGAGGGCGGCGGGCGAGCGGAAGGGCAGCATCCGATACTTCTCCGACTCTGGGTCGGACGCCAGCACGTCGGCGTGCTCGGGATCGGTGTTGCCCACCATGCGGTTGCCCCAGGCGATGAGCTTGGGGATGTCGATGTCGGGTACGTCGAGCATGCGCGCGAGCACCCGGATCGGGAAGTCGGCCGCCACTTCGGCGACGAAGTCGAACTCGCCCTTGGCAAATGCGGCGTCCAGTGTGGATGCGGTCAGGCCGCGCAGGAACGTCTCGTAGCCGGCGAGCGCTCGGGGCGTGAACTCTCCCTGCATGAGCTTGCGCAGCGCGCGGTGACGCTCGCCGTCGGTCTCGAGCATCGACTTGCGCACACGCAACTGCTCGTCGTCGAGCTCCTCGAGGTTGACCGCGCCGCGCTCGGAGGAGAAGGTCTCGGTGTCGCGCAGCACGTCGACGATGTCGTGGTAGCGCGTGACCGACCAGAAGCCCTTATTGCCATCGGTTTCGGCGTCCCAGTGCACGGGATCCTCGGCGCGCAGCGCGTCGAAGGTGGCCCACGGCGGGCCAGCCTCGAAAGGGTCGAGATCGGCCAGGGTGATGTCGCTCTTCACGGACATGGACGCCTCCTTCGCGCCGGCCCCGAGATCGTTCGGGCCCGAACCATCTCGGATAGTGCCAGATGTTTGGGCCCGAACGGAAGCGAATGCCACACTTCCCGCATGGCCGGCCCCCACACCCTCGCCCAGACGGAGCGCCAGGTGGCCGACCGCCTCGGTGACCTCACCCTCGACTACGAGGCGATGGCCGTGGTGTCCAACCTCTTCCGGGCCGCCAATGCCGTGCGCAATCACCTCGAGCGCAGCGTGCTCGCGCCGGCCGACCTCACCTGGACGGCGTTCGTCGTGCTGTGGGTCGTGTGGATCTGGGATCGCGTGGAGACCCGCACCATCGCCGCGGAGGGCGGCTTCTCCAAGGCCACGCTCTCCGGCGTACTCACGACCCTCGAGGGGCGCGGCCTGGTCGAGCGCTCCCGCAGCGAGTCCGATGGTCGCCTCGTCGACGTCAGCCTCACCGCCGAGGGTCGCAAGCTCATGCGCTCCCTCTTCCCGAAGTTCAATGCGGAGGAGCGCGCGATCACCCGTCATATCGACGACCTCGGCAGCGCGGCCGCCGTGCTGCGCGCACTCACCCTCGCCACCGAATAGCCCGCCGCATCCTCACCCCTTCTCCGTGCCAATCAGCCCACTAAACGAGCCGGCCACCACGTTCTCCGTGCCAATCAGCCCACTAAACGGGCCGGCCGCCGCGTTCTCCGTGCCAAACAGTCCACTAAACGGGCCGAATGGCACGCAGAAGAGTCGGCCAGGGGCCGAGCGTCAGTGCAACGCGAGTTCCAGCAAGAGAAGTTGGTCAGCATAAGTGTCGGTGCCCTGCTTGATCCTGCTCTCCAGGATCTTCCTCTTCTCCATCTTCGACAGGCCTTGGAGCCCGTCGGCCACCTCATTCACGGTGACCGACTGACGCACCACGGATGCCTGAACCACGGGAGCCACTTGCTGCACAGCCGGCGGATTGCTGCGCGGCACGCGGGCCGGGCTAGCGGAGCCCTCTGGACCGAGGAGATCCCGCCAGGTCACTCCCCCCTCCGGCACCACGTTGACGCGCTTCACCACCACCGCTTCGCCATTCGCATTGGATGCCGACGAGCTCGAGGAGGCCGTCGCCTTGCGGACACCGGCACCCGCCTTGCCCTCTGCAAAGCCCAGGGACCAGAGGAAACGATTGTTGTTGGGCCAGCGCTTGAAGGCAACTCGCGCGTACACGGCGGTCGCCCCGACGGCGGCCAGGTATCCCCCGCCTACGGCAGCCAGGCTCGCGCCCACCGCGGCGAGGATTGAGTCGGTGGAACCCAGCGACGACTTGACCTTCAGATACGTGCCGAGGCCAACAGACGCGGCCCCCGCGGCGCCGAGGACACCGCCAATGGCTGCGAGAGTGCGACCCTTCCAGCGCACCACCTCCGAGGCATTTTCGGCGGACATGATCGATCTGAACACCTTGAAGCGCCCGGCCCCGAAGAGGGCGCCGCCCAGGACGGCCGCAACCGCGCCAGTGCCGACAAGGATCGTGCCCATGTCGTCCTCGGTGAGGTTGCCGGAGCTATCCGAGGAATTGATCGGGTCGCCGTTGGTGTAGCCGTAGAGGTTGTAGCCGGACTCGAGCACGGGGTCCGGCGCGAGGAAGGCACCCAGCGCGGGGTGATAGGGCCGCGCGCCCATAAGCGTGATGGATGACGTGCCCGGCAGGGTCTCCTGGGCCGACGCAGCTCGCCAAGCGTAGGTCGGGAGCGCACTACCCGAGGCAGCCGGAGGCACCAGCGGTTCACCGAAGGGACCAAAGCGGTCAGCCAGGCCGACCGTCGACCCCGGCACCGCAGCATCGCCGGACCCCAGCGAGGGCACCTCCACGGTCACGAGCGCCGAGCCGTCGAGGCCCGGCAGGGTCAATGTCGCCGTCGCACCCGGCTTCGTCCGCACGTGTGCGCCGCCGGGCAGGCCGTAGATGATCGACTCCACACCGGAGATCTCACCGTCCGCGACGGTGAAGAGATGCGCCCCTGAGTAGCGGAGCGTGCTCGTGCCGCTGTCATCGGTGACGGCCTTCTCAAACATGGCACCGCCGTACGTGTTCATCACAGTACGCACGAGGTCGCTGCCGTCGTCGGCTATTTCGTCGACGCGCGTGAGCGTCGCGCCACTGCCCCACCGCAGGGCCGCGGCACGCGGACCGGAGATGTTGGTCACGCGTCCCAGGCCGTCGTAGGAGATCTCGCTTGTGCCACCCTCCCCCACGAGAAGAGGATCGGTGCTCGAGACCGGTCGCCCCTGAGCGTCGTAGCAGATGCGGTAGTCGACTGCGCCGCGCGCGCCGCTTGTGCGCAGCGAATCGAGACCGGCTCCGGCGTACGACGAGCCGCAGGCTCCAGCCTGCTGGGCGTCGAAGGCATATGAGTATGTCGCCGAGGCGTAGCCACCCGTGCCGGTGATGATCGCACGCTCCAGTCGACCCGCGGCGTCGTAGGAGTAGCCGCGAGTTTCCGACCGAGCATCACTGCCAGCCACCGTCAACTCGGTTGACAGGGTGCGACCGTAGTCGGACGTCGTACGCTCATCGATGATGCGAGTGAAGCGCGGGTCCGATGTGTTGATCGTGACCGCACCAGGACTGCCGTTGGGCAGACGCGTGATGCCTCGCGTGACTCCATCGGCGTAGTCGATTGAGTCAAGCGCCGACGTCGCCGCGTCATAGGTGAGCGTCGCTGCCAGCACTCCGTTGACGCGCACCGTCTCCAGCAGAGCATCCACCGACCGATAGGAATAGGTGAAGACCAGAGCTGCCGCTCGAGATGAGGCCGGAGGTGTCACGGTCACCTTCGCGACCATTCCGCCCGCGTCGTACTCGGTCGTGCTCACGACACCGGTGAAGTCGGTGCTCGAGACCTCTCGGCCTCCGAGATCGACGGTAACCGACGAGGTCACGGAAGTGTCGGGGCTTACTGGCGCCGCCGATCCGTGAGTGATCGTCTGCGAGGTCACGCGGGGATCGCCGCCCACCGCGTAGACGTTGGTCGTCGACTCGATCAACTCGCCCTTCGTGTCGTAGAACGCCGCGGAGAGCAAACTGCCGGTGGGCCCGTAGGTGAAGCAGCCGGTCTCGCTCACGTCGCCGCCGTTGATCACCGAGGCCCGCACGAGACCCCACTCGCCGTAGTACTGAGTGACGGTGGTGCCGTCCTGTCGAGTGACCGTCTTGCCCTGCCCGGTCTGGGTCACGCTGCCACCGCCACAGACGCTCGGCAATGAGGCCTGCTCGCCAACGCCCCAGTAGGACGTCGTGACCTGCTTGCCGCTCGGCATCGTCGAACTCACGACGCGGCTGCGATCCCCCTCCGAGTAGTCGAAGCGTACGGTCAGGCCGCCTTCGCCCGTAATGCTGGCAGGACGCGGATCAGCGGGATTGGGGAACTGGTAGCGAGTCTCGTTGCTGCTGCGCATGCCACTGGCCACGTCGTTGCTGGACGCAACGGTGTTGAGTGCATATCCGGGTGAGATCTCGTCTTCGGAGATCTTCCTCAACTCCGCACCCACAGGAGCCGCGGTCACGTAGACCCAGCCATCGGATCCGCCATCGGAGATCTTGAGTGTCACTGACTTGGGGCCGGAAACAAGGTTCTTGATCACACAGGGATCGCCCTCGCACGGTGTCGTACCCACGATGAGCGCGGCCGTAACGCCACCGGACGCCACCACCTGGAACTGCCAGCCGTCGCGAGCACCCGCCCTGTCTTCTGCCTCGCTCGGAGTCCACACACCCGTCGCCTGGGCCGAGAATTCATCTCCGCGACCGGACCACTCGGCCGAGAGGGCACTTCGGTCGTACGACGAGCGCCAGAACTCAGCGTTGGCTGCTCCTCCGAACTGATCCTTGGCGTAAGTGAGCGCGCGCAGTCCGGCTAGAGGCTTGTCTTGGCCGCCGACGTACTCCGTGTCGTACTTTCGCTCCAGGATCATCCCGGTGCCCGACGTGACGGGGCCCTCTGTCCGCGTGACAAGGCCGAGTTCGTTGTAGGTGAACCTCGTGGTTCGATCGGCGACGTCCTTCGACGAGCGCACTCGACCCTGCGCAGCATCGGCTGGGCGCGATATCTCAAGGCCGGCAGCGTCGCGCATGCGCACCGGCGCCAGCATCTGCGGATCGAACCAGCCGTCCTGATAGGTCGCGTAGGAGCCGGTGCCTGATGTGGTGACCCGCCCGACGACCGCATTGGCGAGCGATGGGTCGTCGACCCACGCGCGTATGGCAGCCGAGTTGATCGATGGGAATTCGATGGTCTGCACCATGCGGTTGCCGCCGATAGTGGCTGGGGCATCGGTGAGTCGGAAAGCGCGACCCTGTGCGTCGTACGCCAACTCGCTCACCGCACCGGCAGCAGCCGAATCGATCGTCGCCACCTGGCTTGCGAGCGTGCTGCGGGTCGCAACCACGCGCCCGCGTGAGTCCCAGCCCCAGGTGAAGCCATCGTTGCCCGGATCCTTGATGAGACCGACCTGGGCTTGAGTGCCCGCGATCACGTAGGCGACTTCACTGCTCTGGCCGTTGGGGTAAGTCACTCGGCAAAGTGCGCCAGTCGGCGGGGCCACGAAGCCGTGCGACGTCCAGTCGGGGCATGAGGCTGAGCCCTGATACTCCAGCGATATCGATGAGCCGATGTCATTGGCGGCGCGCGTGAGCCGACCCTGTGAGTCCCACGACAGCGTGGCGAGCAGTCCATCCGGTGACGTGACCGTCGCGGCCTTACCGTCGCGGAAGCGAGTCGACACCCCTTGCGTGTCGGTGAACTCCCACACGCCGTCGCCGACCCAGACGAGCGAGTTGCGGAAGCCAGCGGTGCCGCCCAACTGCTCATAGACACCGAGGGGATTACGGACGAAACCGAGTTCGGATCCATCCCAGGCCGTCAGCGTGACGACGTCGGGCAGTTCACCGGGAGTGACCTCGGATTCTCGACCAGCGGTGGAGAGTTGACCCGCGCTCACCGCCTCGGGATCCGTCGTCAAGGCCTTGCGGGTGACGCGAGAGGACTCGCCCCACACGACGGTCTCGCCGACGTCGAGGCCCACGCGGACTCGGATCTCTCCCTTGGCGGGAGTCTCGATGCGGGTGTCGCGATCGGGGGTGGCGAACTCGGTGGAGACCTTCTTGACGATCTTCCACGGACCACCCTTGGACTTGGTGGCCACGAAAATCCCGTCAACCTCGGCGAGTTCGTTGGCTGGATAGGCAAACGACACAGTGGCGCGCGTGGCACGCGGTGTGCGATAGGCGAAGGGGGCGGCGGGCACATCGACCGCCTCCACCATAGGGCCGGACTCACGGAGTCCCGCCCACGCCGAACCCGTGCTCGCGGTGAGGATCCAGCCGCTGGGCAGACCTGGCTGCGTGCCCCCGCCGGAACTCCAACTCAGTCCCACGCCGACGGCGGAACCCGGGCTGGGCAGCACGCGCGAGCCCCATCCGGTGGAGACGCTGCCGGTCACCGTCGACACGCCCAGGCCGCCGGTCTCGATGGCGGGTCCACCCGTGGTGCCGCGCACGCCGACACTGAAGCGTCCGGCCGCGAGCCACTCTCCGTCGGCTTCGACCTCGACGGCATAAAGGCCACCCGCGACGAGTCTCTTGTCTACCTCGGCCCAGCCCTTGGACATCGTGCCGTCCGCGACGACGGAGGAGTTGCGCGAGGCAAGGTCAATGACGCGGTAGGGGAGCGAGTCATAGTCCTTCAGCGCCTTGGCATATAGCAGCGGGAAGTCACCCTCGAGGATGGAGCCGTTGGGGAGCACCGCCACCTGCGGGGGGATGCCGGGCCACAGGTCACCGCTCGTCGACGTCACCGTCGCGATCGGACCGACCGTCTCGATGCCGGCCACGACGCCGGAGGTCGCCTTGGCGATGGCCTGCTGCCAGCCGGTCGAGGAGTCCTCGGCCAACGCCGTAGGGGCGGTCGCGCCGTACAGCAGGCCAGCCGCGAGAGCGCCGGAGGAGAGGGCAGCGAGCGAACGCAGCGGCTGGGGCATTCGGCAGGACTCCTTAGGTCGACGACGTCGGGACGGCATACCGCGAAACTACCGTGCGGCATTCAGCGGTTGCCACCCCAGGCGCCCACCCGTTCTGCGTGCCAAACCGCCCACGCGGTGAGCCTTCTGGAACGCAGAAGGCGCAGCAGGCCGAGCGGTACGCCGACCCGTGGCACGCAGAAGGCGCGGCAGGCGTGCCTAGAGTGCCCCCGCCACGGACGACACCTCGAAGACCTCCTCGATGGCCCCCAGGCCCCCCCTCGGGAGGACAGCGGCCGCCTTCTGCCGCTTGATCGCCGCCCGAAGGGCCGCCCGGTCCAGCCCGGCGCTTTCGCTCCTGGCCCAGTTCAGGATCTTGTTGATGTCGGCGACCACTTCCACGGGGTCGGTAAAGGGGATGCCGTGCATGAGGCTCGCGGCGATCGGCGCCACCTCCGGGTGAATGCGACCCTTGTCCAACTGCTCGAAGACCGCCCTGACTCCGCGGCTCTTCGCCCTGGCCATCATCAGTCGCGGGGTGCGCCCGAAGGCCCACTTGGCTGTGAGGGCTCCGCCCATCGTGCCCACCAGAGCCGTCCCAATCGCGGCACCGACCGCGATACCGATGTCGGCACTCTGCCCCTTCACTGCCAGGTAGGTCGCAGCGCCAGCTCCGACAGTCGCAAGAGCAATGCCGCCATACGCGAATTTCCTCGCCATCGACGCGGCCCACATGCGTCCCTGTGCCATTAGCTTGCCCGCCATGTACCCGAAACCGAAGGATCCGAGCAGTGAAACACCCGCGATGATGCCGGTGACGTACATCGGCGCCCGTTCCTCCTGCCCGCCGGCGTCTTGGGCGTTGACGGGATCACCGCTGGTATAGGCGTAGAGGTTGTCACCGGAGTCGATCACCGGGTCCGCGGCAAGGAAGGCACCGAGGCCCGGGTGGTAGGGGCGCGCACCCATCAAGACGATGGACGACGTGCCGGGGAGGGTCTCGCGACCCGCAGCGGCCTGCCAGCCGTAGGTCGGCACCGGGCTCGCGCCGGCGATGCTCGGGGTGACAAGCGGCTCGCCGTACGGGCCGTATGCCGAGACGACACCCGTCGACGCACCTGGAGCCTCGGCGCTCCCCGACCCGAGAGCCGGCACGTCGATGCGCACCAGTGCCGATCCATCGACGCCGGTGAGAGTGAGGGTGGCACTTGCTCCCGGTGCTGTCGTCACGCTCGCTCCGCCGGGAAGGGAGTACTGCACAGCAGACGTGCCCGTGACAGCACCGTCTTCGACGTCGAGCACGAAGCCCTCAGCGAAGCGCGCTGTCGACGATCCCGTTTCGGTGACCAGCGTCTTGTCGACCACCTCGCCACCGAAGGAGTCCCAGCGCGTGGAGATGAGACCGCTGCCGTCCGCCGCGATCTCATCGAGGCGCGCCAACTGTGTGCCGGCTGACCAGGTCGCCGCCAGTGCCCGTGGACCGCTGATGCCGGTCACGCGGCCCAGGCCGTCATGGGTCAGCTCGGCGACCCCATCCGCACCGGCGATGGCCGGATCGGTCGTCGAGACCTGGCGTCCGCGCACGTCGTAACACGACACATAGTCGACGCCGTTGCGCGATCCACCCGTGCGCTGGCCATCGGCGCCGGCACCCGGGTAGGTCGTTCCGCAGACAGACGCCTGGCTGTCGCTAAAGGCGTAGCCGAAGGTTGCGGTGTCGTCGCCGGAGTAGGAGGCCCGAACGAGTCGGCCCGCCGAGTCGTAGACATAGCCCACATCGACACTGCCCGCGTCGGTGCCCGTGACCACGGTGCTACGCCCGGTGATGCGCCCTGCCGGCGTGAGGGAGTAGCCATCGGCGATGCGCGAGTACGCCGCGTTGCCGGTGGTCACCGTGAGGTCAGAGACTCGGCCGTTGGGCGCGTAGCCCCAGCCCATGGTTGCGGCACCGGCGTAGTTGACGGAGCTGATGAGCCCAGACGAAGGGTCGCGCGTGACGTCGGCCGCGATAACTCCGTTGACACTCGTGGTGAGCAGGAGAGTGGACTGCGGATCGTAGGTGTAGGACACGCGGAGGGGGGTAGAGCGCGCGCCATCGGGTGGCGTCACGGTCGAACTCGCGATGTTGCCCACCGCGTCGTATGTCGTGACGACGGTCTCGCCAGCCATCCCGGTGGCGCTCACCACGCGCCCGAGCAGGTCGATCGTGCTCGTCCGCGAGCGGCTGGCCCCGGGGGTGGCGGATGCCGGCCCGTGGGTCACCGTCGAGCGGGCGACCCGCGGATCGCCGTTGACCGCCTGCTCGACGACCGTCGACTCCAGCAACTCGCCGTTTACGAAGGTCGATGACGACAGCAGCGAGCCATCGGCGCGATACGAGGTGCACACGGTCTCGGTGATCGAGCCACCGGCAGAGATCACGGCGCGCGCGCGGCCATCGACGTCGTAGTAGGTCGTCACGGTCGTGCCGTCCTGCCGCGTCACCGTCTTGGGCTGACCTGAGACCGTGACGGACTCCGTGCCGCACACCGTGGGCAGCGACACCGTCGCCTTGTCGGGCCAGTAGGACGTGGTCTGCGTCAGGCCGCCGGGCGTCGTGCGGGTGAGCAGGCGACCCCACGCGCCGTTGCCCTCCGCGGTCGGCTCGTAGGTGAGCCGCGTGACAAGGGATCCGGGTGCCTTGACGGTCGACACCTGGCCCTGCGCCAGGTCGGCGAAGGAGTATTCGGTGCGAGTGACATCGGTGCCGCCCGGCAGGTCGTCATTGCTGGTCGAGACGGTGGTCTGCCCGAAGCCCGGCCGCAGGTCGTCGTATCGGATCTGACGCGGCTTCTGCCCGGCGGGTGCGGCCGACACCGAGAACCAGCCGTCGGAAGGGGCATCCGAGACCTGAACCGTCACGGCCTTGGGGCCCTTCGGCAGGCTGTCGACATGGCAGAGGCTGCCTGATGCTGCGCAGAGGACGCCTCCGATCACGAGGCTGACGTCCGAGCCACCCGATGCCTGCACCTCGAAGTCCCAGCCGTCGCGTCCGGCGTCGGCATCGTCTGCGGCCGGCGGGGTCCACACCCCTGAGGCCTGCGCCGAGAACTTCGTGCCGCGGCCTGACCACGAGTAGGAGAGGCCGCCACGGGTGTAGTCGGACTCCCAGAACTCCGCGGTCACGGCGCCGCCGTATGTGTCGCGGTCGTAGACCGTGGCGCGAAGCCCCGACAGCGCGACGTCGCGGCCGCCCACGCGCTTGGTGTCGTAACCGGCGGTCGTCACAGAGCCCTGACCGAGACCGCTCGCCGGGCCATCGACCGAAATCACCTGGCCTAGCTCGTCATACGCATAGGACGTCGTACGCCCGACGGGGTCGACCGTGCTCGAGGTCTGGCCCGACCTCGCACTTCGTTTAGTCGACATGTCGAGGCCGTAGGGCGCGGTGATGCGCAGCGCTTGCCAGGACACGGGATCGAGGGTCTTCACGCGCTGGAGGTCATAGCCACCGCCGGTCGCTCGCACCGTGACGGTCGCTGCGTCGCCCTCGGCCCCGGTGGCAACCCAGGCGCGCAGACCCGCCTCGGTCACGGAAGGGAAGTCGATGGTCTTGGTCAGCGCGACCGCGCCTACCTCGCCGGGCGGCTCGGCCAGCGTCGCCGCGCGTCCCAGGGAGTCGTAGGCGATCGAGGCAACGACGCCCGCGACCGAAGGGTCGACGGTGGCGATGCGGCTGACCAGGCTCGAGCGCACCGAGACCAGGCGCTCGCGGTCATCCCAGCCCAGGGTCTCGCCGCCATTGCCCGGGTCCTTGATCAGCGAGACCTGCGGGGCGCCGCCGGCGTCGACGTAGCCGATCTGCGTGGTGCGGCCGCCCGGGTATGACACCGCGCACAGCATTCCCTCGGGCGAAGCCGCGAAGCCCGACCAGGTCGGGCACTCGCCATCGCCCGCGTAGCGCAGGGTGATCTTGTGGCCCACCTCGTTGGTGAGCGAGGTGAGACGGCCGTCCTTCGACCACGTCATGGTGGCCGACGGGGCACCCTTGACGCTGACCGCGACGGCGCGCCCGTCGACGAAGCGCGTCACCGTGCCGTCGAGTGCCGCGAACTCCCACTCGCCGTCGGCGATCCAGGCGAGGCCATTGGCGAAGCCGGTGGTCTGGCCGCCGGTCTGCTCGTAGACGCCCATCGGATTGCGCACGAAGGTGAGGCGACTGCCGTCCCAGCCGACAAGTCGTACGACCGACGGCAGGTCACCGGGCGTCGCGAGGGAGCCCGACTCCGCGCCCGAAAGGTTGCGCTCGGGCGGGGCGCTCGTGATGGGCGCCGCCGACCCGCGAACGGGAGCCTCGGGTCCCCAGACCGTCGTCCCATCGACCACCGAGCCGACGCGGATCTTCGCGACCCCACGAGCCTTGCGAGGCGGCACGAGGACGTCGACATCGGCCGCCGCGAAGCTGCGGCTCGGCTCGGCCAGAACCTTCCAGTCGCCGGACTTCGTGCGGCCCTCGACGACGAAGCCGCTGAGCAGTCGCGCTTCCTGCGCCGGGTAGGCGAAGTCGACGACGATCTTCGCGCCGCTGCGGCGCGCGGCCGGAGCCGCCGGCACATCAGCGGCAGCCACGTCGACCGGTGACTCCTCGAGGCCCAGTCACGGAGGACCGGTCGTGGCGGACAGCCGCCAGCCCCCCGGCAGCCCGGCCGAGCCGGCAGCGTTCGATCCCCAGGTGAGGTTGATGCCCGCCGCGTTCGTAGGGCCGGGAAGCGTCGGCGAGTTCCACGACCATGACGTGCGGCCGGTGACCTCAGAGACAGCGATGCCGCCGACCGTCGACGTCGGCCCGGCATCGCCGTTGAGGGAGACGTTGAACGTGCCGACCGGAGCCCACTCACCCGACTCTTTGCGTACGTCGACGGCGTACTCCGCCCCCGCCTTCAATGACTTGGCGACCGTAAACCATCCCTGCTTGGCAGAGCCTTCAAAGACAACCGCGGTCTCAGGTCGGGGCGACGAGAGTTCGCGCACGCGCACATCGATGGAGTCGACGTCCTTCAGTGCCGGAATGGACACCAGCGGGTAGTCGCCGGACAGCACCGTGCCGCGGGGCATGACGGCTACGCCCGGCGGCATGGCCGGCCACAGCTCGCCGTCGGCACCGACCACGGTCGGGATCGGGCCGACCGTCTCGATGCCGGCGATGACGTCGTCGGCCGCGCGCGCGACGAGACCGCTCCAGGCACCGCCCTCCTGGCGGTCATCGGCCGTGGCCACCGGAGCAGTCGCCCCGTAGAGCAGGCCGGCGGCTATGGCGCCAGAAGAGAAGGCGGCGATGGTGCGGATCGGTGTCGGCATGCGACGGCCTCCATCGAGGGGGCTGATGAACCGGGCGCAAGCTCCCCGGATGACGTACGGCAACCTAGCGCGCCCGGTTCGCCCGTTGCCAGCCCAATGACCTCTCGTTCTCCGTGCCATCCAGCCCACTCCCCGGCCGACCTCCCGTTCTCCGTGCCATCCAGCCCACTCCCCGGCCGACCTCCCGTTCTCCGTGCCATCCAGCCCTCTCGCTGCCTGGTTTGGCACGGAGTACGCCGCCCCGCGGAGAAGCCGCGCCCGCGGGAGTACGCCGCCCCGCGGAGAAGCCGCGCCCGCAGGCCGCGCCCCACACCCGACCTGTGGACAGCCGAACGCGGGATTAGCTGTCCTCCCGGACATTAGGTCCATGCCACCTCCGGCCCACGACCTCACCGCCCTGCTGTCTATCGCCCACCATCAGGCCGGAGTGGTCGGCGACGCCGACCTTCGACGCTGCGGATTCAGTGCGGCGGCAACCGCCCGCCGCGTCCGTGACGGGCGCTGGCAGCGCATCGGCGGCGCCACGCTGGTGGCCGCAAGCACTCCAGGCTCCACCGATAAGCGAGTGGCGTGGATCCTTCGGCACACCTACGGAGACGGATCAATCGTCAGCGGAGCGGTCGCCCTGCGGCGCGCGCAATGGTCCCTCCCTGCCGACGACATGATCGTCGTAGCCCCCCATCGGGTGCGCCATCCACTGTCCGATGTCACCGTCCTACGCCGAGCTCCTGGGCGATATGAGGTAGCCGAGGGCGTAGCCTTTGCGCACCCCGCCGATGCGTTCTGCGACCTTCTCATTACGGCATCGGCGAAGAGGCGTCGAGATCTCATCGACTTCGCCCTACAGCGGCGCTGGGTCGACGCGGCCACCTTCCGCCCATGGATCCAGCCACGTCTGGGACACGGCAAGACCGGCGCAAGGATCCTGCGTATCGCCCTCGATCGCATGGAGAGCGGCTCAAGGTCGGAGGCCGAGCAGCGCATGGCGCGACTTCTCAAGCGCAGTGGCACAGGGCCGTGGGCCACCAACTACCCCGTCATCGACGAGCAGGGCGCCATCGCCGCCGAGATCGACTTCGCCGACCCCGAACTGCTCATCGCCATTGAGGTCGATGGCCGCGCGTACCACTCAGACCGTCACGCCTTCGAGCACGACCGAGCGCGGCAGAACGTCCTCGTGCTCCAGGGCTGGCTCGTGCTCCGCTTCACCTGGGAGCAGATCACCGGCGACCCCATGTGGGTGATCGAGACGATCCGGCGGGCCGCACATCAGCGCCGCCTCCTTCTGCGTGCCAATCAGCTCACCGGGTGAGCGCTTTGGCACGGAGAACGAGCGGCCGCTAGGGCGCGAAGCTGGCCCTCACGGACGAAGACTGGCGGAAACTGGCGGTTCGCACGGTCTCGATATCGGATACATCGACGCCCAGGCTGAGCCGACCGGCGTTCTCCGACAGCGCCTGACGACCGCCATTGCTCAGAGAGTCGACGCTCAGGCGCGCCGTCTGCGGCAGCGACACACTCCGCCGCGCAGACGACAACGCCGTGCCGGCGAGGTCCTCAGGGAGGTCACGTCCGAGGTTTGCACCTCCCACGGTGCCGGCCTGCCTGGCGGTCCACCAGGCGCGGACGGCCGTGACCTTGCGTCCTGCCCATTTCACGAGCGGCACGCCCATGGTGCCCAAGCCCGCGATCGTCTGAGTCCAGCCCAGCACCGATCGGAAGGTGTCGAGTCCGTCGCTGGGCTCTGTTTGCGACAGGACGGACTGCTCCATCGCCTTGCCGGCCAGCAAGCCCAGCCCGATCGGGGCCACCCATGCCAAGCCGATGTACGTCGCCCATGCCCCCAGTCCCGCGCCAGTCGCTGGGGCGGCCATGCCCAAGGAAGCGACATCGGCTACGACGGTCGCCACGACCAGCACCGCCGTGATCACCATCCAGAACCAGCTCCACTCATTGGCCGCACCGGTGCGGTCGGTGCCGTTGATCGGGTCGCCGGCGGTGAAGGTGTAGAGGTTGGTGCCAGCGTCAAGGTCAGGGTCCGGCGCGAGGAAGATTCCCGCCGCGGGGAGGTAGGGCCGCGCCCCCATCAGCGTGATGGCGGTGTCACCGCCGAGGGTCTCGCGGCGGTCCGCGGCCTGCCAGAGGTAGCAGGGTGCCGCATCCAACAGCGACGGTCGCGCATCGAGCGGCTCGCCGTACGGGCCGAACCGCGCGGACACGCCCGCGCGCCCGGACGACGCAGCTCCGCTATGGCCCGCGATCGCCGCAGCCGACAGGTCGACGACGGCAAGTGATGCGCCGTCGAGACCGGTCAGCGACAGCGTCGGGACTTGCCCGGCGTCGGCGCGCACGCGCGCACCTCCGGGCAGGGAGTACTCCACCGTGCGCACGCCAGTGTCATCGAGGAGCAGCAGCGGTGCGCTCGAGGCAGCACTCACATAGGAGTAGCGGACCTGATCGGTGATCGCACCGGTGGTCACCCTCTTGCTCACGATGCGACCGGCGTAGGTCGACATCGTCGTGGTCGTCGCGCCGTCGATGAGCGTCGCGAGCGACGTGCCCGCTCCCCAGGTCAGTGCGAGGTCGGCGCGCCCGTCGAGCGCGGTCACGCGCCCGAGGCCGTCATAGGTGAACGTCGCCCTCCCCTCCTGCACCGCCAGGAGGGGGTCGGTCGTGCTCACCAGCCGGCCGGCATTGTCGTAGCAGGTGATGTACGCCGTGCCGCTGCGCGCGCCGCCGGTGCGGAGGGTGTCTGCCCCGGCACCGGGGTATGCACCGCCGCACGAGGCATCCTGCTGGGCCGAATAGTCGTAGGAGAAGCGCGCCCGAGCGGCGTCCGCCTCGACGATCGTCGCTTCGACCAACCGCCCGCCGATGTCGTAGGTGTAGCCGCGGGCCTCATCGAGCACCAGACGACCGGACACGCGGGCCCACGTCTCGTCCCCGATGATCCGCCCGAAGTCATTGACGGTCTGCGACTGCTGATAGCGGCTCTCGCCCGCAACGACGGTCACAGCGGACGGTCGCCCAGTCGGGCCCTGGGTCAGCCCGACGGTGACTGCTCCACCGCCGTAGCTCACCGACTGCACGCTGGATTGACCGACCGAGTAGTCGACCTCGGCCATCGGCACGCCGTTGACGCTCACGCGGGTCGGCGCTCCGTCACTGGATCGGTAGTCATAGGCAAAAGTGAGCAGCGGACTCGATGCCTCGCTCGGCGTGACGGCGATGGTCGCAGGCTCGCCCAGCGCGGTGTACGTCGTGACCGTCGTCGTGCCGGACTCGTCGAGGTAGCGCACCGCCCGTCCGGCCCAGTCCACGACGGTCTCGGTCACCACCGTGGTGTCGGGCTCCACCGGAGCGGCCGGGCCGTGAGTCACCGTCTGCCGCACCGCGAGGGGGTTACCCCCGATGCCGATCTCCTCACGCACCTCCTCGATGAGACGGCCGTCGGTGCCGAATACGGCGGATGCGGCGAGCCGACCGTCGGCGGCGTACTCCTGGCATGCGGTCTCGCGAGAACGCCCATCGGCTCCCGTGGTGACAATGGCCAACTGTCGGCCGCGCACGTCGAAGAAGGTTTCGACAGTAGATCCGTCTTGTCGCGTCACCTCCCTGGGCTGCCCGGATGCTGCGCCGCTCCCCGTGCACATCGAGGGCAAAGTCACCGAGCCCGCATCCGGCCAGTAGTCGGTCGTCTGCTGCTTGCCACCGGGTGTCGTGTAGGTGGTGACACGACCCCATCCGGACGCCTCATAGGCGAGGGTCGAGGTGAAGCCCCCGGGGAAGTCGACCGCTGTCACCTTGCCGGTCTCGGGCGCACCATAGGTGTAGTCGACGGTCGGCTGTGCCTCGGAGCCAACGAAGGTGTCGTTGGTGACCGAACTCGTGCGGTTGTTGAACCCCGGACGCACCAACTCGGTGGCGACGCGCTCAGGCTTGTCGCTGCCGATGCCTACCTGCACGTTGAACCAGCCCGAGGGAGGGCCGCTGACCACCTCGACACTGACCTGCTTGGGGCCGGACGGGAGCTCGGCGAAAGTGCACACAGGACCGTCGCACGCGTTGCCCTCGATGACGATCTGCACCTGCGACCCCGGCACCTGGTCTACCGCGACCGTCCAGCCTTCATCGCGCGCGCGCTTGTCGTCAGCCTCGCTCGGTGTCCAGATCGCCTGGGCCACCGCCGATTGTGTCGATGCATCCCATTGCGCTGATAGCCCGCCGCCAGATCCGGGGGTCCAATGATCGGGGCGCGCTGTGCCCGTGAATCCGTCGCCGGAGAAGACGGTGGCTCGGAAGCCCTCGTAGGTCTCCTCGCGACCCCCGCGCTTGACGGTGTCGTACTCCTGGGTGACCGTCATTCCAGCCGCACCCGCGATCGCCGGCCCGCTCTGCTCGACGAGATTGCCCAGGGCGTCGTAGCGAGTCTTGGTGACCAGGCCGCGCGCATCCTGGGAGGTCACCCGACGACCGTCGACCTGGGTCGAGGTGCGCAGTTCGGCCTGATCGCTGAAGCTTCGGCCGTCGTGGGTGACCGGATCGATCTCGGCAGTGTTCGACATCTGATAGCCGGCGGCCGCGCCGGCGATACGCGCCTGGACCGCGGCGCTCGAGCGAAGATCACTCTCAGTGATCACCGGCACCTCGAGGGTCTGGACAACGACATCCGCACCAGCGGTGGTGGGTGCCTCGGCAAGGCTCACCGCTCGCCCCTTGGCGTCGTAGGTCACCCGAGCCAGGGCGGTGCGTGCTGCCGGATCCGCGGTGGCAGCCCTATTGGCCAGGGCCCCACGCGTCGCCGTCAGCCGACCGACCGAGTCGTATCCCAGGGCAGTTCCGGTATTGCCCGGGTCCTTGATGAGGGCGATCTGCGGTTCGGGCAGTCCGTCGGCGATGTATCCGATCTCAGTTTGTACGCCGCCCGGGTAGGTGACTCGACACAACTCATCGGTGGACGCGAATCCGGACCAGGCCGGGCAGTTGCCATACGACAGAGTCAAGGACCGGCCCACCGCATTGGTCAGGGAGGTCAGCCTGCCTTCCGTCCAGGTGGCCGTCGAGACCAGGCGGCCCTGGTCCTTCACGCGCACCGCGCGACCCGACTTGAACTCCGTTGTCAGTCCAGAGGAGTCAGTGAAGAGCCATCGACGATCCTCCGCGTCGCCGCAGATCGACAGAATGTTTCGGTATCCGGGGACCTTGTCGCCGCCGACGGCCTGTTCATACACGCCACTGACGGAGTTGCGGATGAATGTCAAGGACATTCCATTCCAGCCCTCAAGTCGCACAGACTCCGGACCGGACGACGTGCTCGCGGAGCCGCCGCACTCCGTCATGATGGGCTCGTCAGGCACCGAGGTGATCGCCGTTGCCACCGTCCGCGGTTTGGTGGCCGGCGAGTAGAGCACCACGCCGTTGGACTTCAGACCCACGCGCACCGGCGCCTTCGAATCGATGAGCCGGATGCGCGCGTCGACATCAGGGTCCGAGAACGATTCGTTGGCGCGGCCGACCCGCACCCACGTGCCCTTCACCTTTTGCTCGATAAGGAAGCGATCGACATCTGCACGCTGTCCGGTGTCATAGGCGAAGTCCACGGTGGCCGTGCGCTTGCTCGTGCGCTCCACGCTCGGCCGCGAGGGCGTCACATGGCCGCGCACATCAGACCCGGACTCCTCCAGGGCCATCCACGGGGAGCCCGTCGCCGCCATGAGGCGCCATCCGGTTGGTACGCCTTCCTGCGCTGGGCTGGCGGCGGCGTATTGCAGGGCGACGCGCACGCCGCCAGCCGGTCCGGCGAGCGACTCCGACTCCCACGTCCACGTCACGGCCCCCGTGGCCAGGGCCGCCGACACGCCGCCCGCACGTACGCCAGGACCGGGCGGGTCGATGAGTCCGCGCACGCCAAAGCGGCCAAAGTTGAGCCAGCGCACCTCCCCGTCTTCGCGGACGTCGCGGACCCAGAGTACGTAGCCGTGGCCGGGGGTGAGTCGCTTCCCGATCTGACCCCATCCTTGATCGAGGGAGCCCTGCCAGACGAAGTCCTTGTCTTCCTCCTTGACGATCTCTCCCCTGCCGAGTGAGGCGTCGTACACGCGCACGGTCACCGCGCCGGCGTCCTCCAAGTCCTTGACCCGCAGATAGGGGTAGTCACCGTGCAGCGCGTTGCCGCCGGGCACAGTCGCAACCGTCGGTGGAAGTTCTGCCTCACGGCTACCCGAACCCGGCACAGTCGGGATCGGGCCCGCCGTCTCGATGCCAGCGATGTCGACAGCGGCCGCGACCACGGTCGCGTCATCGGCAGCCGGCTGCCCATAGCTCGGCGCGCCCTGGGCAGGCTGGCCGGCCAGGAGCATGGCGCCGGCTGCAACTGCAGCGATGACCGCGCTGCCAGGCAGCTTCCCTCCTGACATCACGTCGTGGGCCTCATGGGCTGGACTTCCTCTGCCGGTCAGCAGCCGCTGAAGGACTTGACCTGCCCGGAGAGTCGCACGTCCCAGGTGAAGTCGGCGCCGACATACGGGACGTTGGTCTTGGTGGAGAAGTCCTGGACCGTGAGCTCCTTGTCGTTGAGGCACGACGTGAGCGAGGTGTATTCGAAGGTGACATTAGGCGTGTTGCGCACGCGCTTGCCATCCTTGTCGGTGATGAAGGTGTCAGGCGCGCGCAGCCAATAGTTGCCCTTGTCCGCAGGAAGGGGCCAGATGGTCGGGACTTTGCCCTGGAGGCAATGGCCGCCGGCAGCGTCGTTGTTGCGGCCCCCGGCAAGACTGGCATCGTCGTACCAGATCTTGTCCTTGCAGGAATCACCGTCGTCATAGTTGGAGATGACGTAGTTGAAGGTCATCTTGATCTGCGGTCGAGGTAGTTCCTGGCCGTTCTTGTTGACCGGCCAGGTCCAGCTGCCATCGGTATCGGCGGTGAGTATGAAGGTCATCTCCTGCGGACCCATCGGCGTGCCGTAACCGCTGACGCTGAACGGCGTGTTGGTGCCCGGCACGGTGAAGGGCGAGACCTTCGACATGTCCTGCTCCGAGTACTTGCGCTCGATGCCGCTGAAGTCGACGGTGGTCTCCCTACCCTCGCTGTCGGTGGTGACGTACTTCGGCCATTCGCCGCCGATCCAGCCGTCTGAGATGCGCCATGCGATGGGCTTCAACATGGCCACGCCGGTCGATGACCACGAGGCCGGGATGTTGATCGTGGCATTGGAGGTGACGTTGGCGCGCATGGCAGAGGCGTAGACGTGGTTTTGGAAGGCCCACGCGCGATCCCACAGCGGGTAGATCTCCTGCCAGCATTCAACGAGCCGGTTGGGCTCGACTTGGCAGGAGCGTGGGTACACCTGGTCATTGCGAGCCTCGAGGCCACCGCGCTTGGAGATCGAGTAGCGCGTCGTCAGCAAGAAGTCCTTGAGATTGAGGTCGCTGCACTCGGGGGCGCGGCCGGCATTAGGATTCAACTGGTCCACCGAGTTGTCTCCGAAGAATCCGCTTCCCTGGCTCACCGTGGACCACCACGTGTCGCCCGTGCTCTGGGCGCCCGTGCTCGCGCGATTGGCCGGCAGGCCGCGACAGGTCCAGGAGTAGTTGCCGGTGGGTCCGTCGTAGTCGGTCTGGCGGGCGTGCCCCCACCATTGCGGACGCGCCGCACCGGCTGGGTTGTCGCTCTGGGTGCGCAGGCCGCCGTCGTAGCGCCATGCCCTGACGTCTGGGGCGTCGAGAAGGCCCTGGCTCACGACGAAGGGTGCGTTGGTATTGCACCCGTAGGCGTATCCGTCATAGAAGTTGTCACTGCTGTATTGCGAGCCGCGAATGATCCTCTTTGACACGCCGGTCGTGATGCGCTCCATAAATGGCGTGCGCTGCCCGATTGCCACAGGGGGCGCATCGGAACCGGTCACCGACCCCTTCAACGCTGTGCCGTCGAAGGAGTACTGGCTCATGCCAACGTTCTTGGGCAGGCGATTGACCATCGCCTGGATCGCCCAGCCGCGCCAGATGGAGGTGTCTGCTGCGTAGTAGCCGATCCAGCAGCCAGTGCGATCGTCGACATCGCCGTCCCATCCACGCAGGAGGGCCCGGGTGGTTAGGTCCATTTCACCGACGACGTCTTCCGCTGCGAAGGGTGCGCGCGCGAGCCCGTTGTTCATCTGCGCCGCGCGCTTCGCGTCGGTGATGCGCAAGGGGATATTCGACTGGGTCCTCCAGCGATCAACCTTGGTGACCTTCTCCGGCTCGCCTAGGTCGAGCACCTGTCGGGTGATGCCGTCCTTGCCGCAGTAGAGGCCGCCAGCCCCGAGCGCCAAAGAGATCTGGGCGCAGTTAAATGTCGTGCGGCCATCGACCACGATCGCAAATCCCCCACCCAAGCCGTAGCCGTCACCAAGCACACTGACAACGGGGATCTCAACCGTGCCGCCCGCGCCGATCCGCGTCTGACCCGTGCCCACCAGGACAGCACCGGAGCGCTCCAGGTCGGCGCGGAACGAATCGCTGAGACGGATCCGCACATTCGAGTCGGCGGCAGCCGCTGGCGGCACGGCCGGCTCCACCCCGGCCGCCGGCGCGGGCTCCGCCCGCGTATCGGCCTGGGCTGTGGCCGCCACGGTGAGTCCGGTGACCAGGGTCGCGGCCAGGCCGGCAATGAGCCACGGCGAACGGGGCGAGAGCATTCGAGGACGTCGATCAGGCATTCCCTCAGGCTAGTGGCCCCGAGGAGTCGTTTCCAGCCGAAGTGTCGAGCCGCTGCGGGACCCGGAGGTCTGGGGCGAATCCCCGGGGCCATGCCGCGTGCCACCGACGAGCCGTAGGGTCGACGCATGCGCGCTCCCGACGTCGCCGTCGTCGGCGGGGGGATCGTCGGCCTGGCCCTGGCCGACGCGTGGCTCGCGGCGCACCCGGGCACACGTGTCGTCGTCTTCGACAAGGAAGACCGGCTTGCCGAGCATGCGTCGGGCCGCAACTCCGGCGTGCTGCATGCGGGGTTCTACTACGCGCCCGACTCGCTCAAGGCCCAGCTCACGCGGCGGGGCAACCTCATGCTCAAGGAGTTCTGCGCCGAGCGCGGCGTCGTCGTGCGCGAGACCGGCAAGGTCGTCGTCACGACGTCGCCCGAGCAACTGCCGCGGCTCGATGACCTCTACGCGCGGGGGCAGGCAAACGGCGTACCGCTCGAGATGGTCGACGAGGCGACCTTGCGCGACATCGAGCCGCTCGCGCGCACGCACGGACGCGCCCTGTGGTCGCCATCAACCGCGGTCGCCGACCCGGTGGCGGTGGTCGAGGCGCTCGCGGCACGCGTGCGCGAGCGCGGGGGCGAGGTCCGTCTCGGCACGCCCGTCATCGAGGCCGGCCCGGGCTGGATCCGCACGCCACACCACCGCATCGACGTGGGGCACACCATCAATGCGGCCGGGCTCAACGCCGATCGCGTCGCGCGATGGTTCGGCGTGGGCGAGGACTACGCGATGCTGCCGTTCAAGGGCCTCTACTGGTATTCGTCCTGGCCCGCCGGTCGCTTGCAGCGCCATGTCTATCCGGTGCCCGATCCGCGCAACCCCTTCCTAGGCGTGCACCTGACCGTGACGGTGAGCGGGCGCACCAAGGTGGGGCCGACGGCGATCCCGTCGCTGTGGCGCGAGGACTACGGCGGGGTGCGCGGCATCCATGCGTCCGAGATGGCCGGCATCGCGCGCCTGTATCCGCGCTTCCTGCGCTCACCGCACCATGACGTGCCGGGGCTGGTGCGCACCGAGCTGCCGAAGTACTCGCGCCGCCATCTGGTTGCTCAGGCCCGAGCGCTCGTGCCGAGTGTCAACGCCGACGACTTCCGCGAGCGTGGGCGGGTCGGCGTACGCGCGCAGTTGCTGCACGTGCCCAGCGGCAAGCTCGAGATGGACTTCGTCGTAGGCCCTGGAGAGCGCTCGACCCATGTGCTCAACGCGGTCTCGCCGGCGTGGACCTCGAGCCTGGCGATGGCCGAGTGGATCGTGGCGCGGATCGAGGTCTAGCTGGAGGCGTCGACGAGTGCGCGGAAGACGCCCAACTGGCGCGGGTCCTCGCGCGCGGTGTCCTCCGGGTGCCACTGCACGCCGAACGCCCATCCGGCTGAGTCGATGGCCACCGCCTCGACCGTGCCGTCCTCCGCGCGACCGACGACCTTGAGTCCCGATCCCAGGCGCTCCACGCACTGGTGGTGGTAGCACGACGCGGTGATGGGCCCCGGCTCGATGCCCGCGGGCCCCGATTCGATGACGACGTCGTGCACGACATGGCGGTGGTGGTCGTCCATGTGCTGCACGAGACTGCCTCCACGCAGCACGTTGACCACGTGCAGTCCGCGGCACACCGCGAGCGTGGGTACGCCGTGCTCGAAGCAGTAGGCGGCCAGGGACAGGTCGGCCTCGTCCTGCAACTCGTCGACGTCGTACACCTCAGGGTGAACGTCGGTCTCGCCGTAGAGAGCCGGATCGATATCGGCCCCACCGCACAGCAGCACGCCGTCGAAGCCGCCCAACCGCGAGGCCCAGTCCATGCCGTCGGTGGCCGCCAGCAACGTGACGGGATCCGCCCCGGCAAGCCAGAGCGACTCCAGCAGTGCCCGGGCCGACACCACGCCGGCGAAGCGGGTGGCCGAAGTGTGCTCGGCGAAACGGCCGATGAGGGCGATGCGAGGACGTCCCACGGGACGAGGCTAGACGCTGCCTGACATGCTGGGGGGATGGACCGGGACGAGCTCGAGGGCTACGAGCGCGAGATCACCACTCTCCTCACCGTGTGGGCCGCGGGGAGCGTCATCAAGGGCACCGCGATCGCCCTCATCGGCAAGCGCACCGGCCGCAAGCAGTGGATGCGCTTCGGCCGGCAGACCGCCATGTGGGGCGCGGTCGATGCCCTCATCGCGGGCGCCGGTGCCCTCAGCCGCTCTCGCCGCGGCGAACTCACCCAGGAGCAGGTCGACGCCGAAGCGCGCAAACTGCACAGGCTCCTGCTCATCAACGCCGCCGCGGACGCCGTCTACATCGCCGGGGGCGCCCACATCGCCTTCCACGCCAAGCCCGGACCCCCGGAGCAGACCTCGCTGCGCATGGGCCGCGGCGACGGCCTGGCCTTCCTCATCCAGGGCGCCTTCCTCCTCGCCCTTGACGCGACCTACGCCCGCAAGCTCTCGGCCTAGGCCCCTGGCAACCACCGCCAAAATCCGTTAGGGTCCGAACGATCCCCGGAATTGGGCAATCCCCTGCGAGGAGGCCTCCCCCATGCTCGAAGTCGCCGACGTCCGCGTCGACCCCCGCCACTGGATCGGTGGCGAGCGGGTCGCCTCGGCCGACTCCTTCGACGACCTCTCCCCCATCGACGGCAGCGTCCTGGGCGAGGTCGCGCGCGGGGGCCAGGGCGAGGTCGATGCCGCCGTCGCCGCCGCACGCGCCGCCTTCCCCGGCTGGGCAGCGCTCGGCCCCGAGGGTCGCGGCGAGATCCTCAGCCGGGTCGCCGACCTCGTCGAGGGGCGCCTGGAGGACTTCGCCCAGCTCGAGACCCGCGACAACGGCTCACTGCTGCGCTCGCACCGCCGCGGCGTCATGCCGCGCGTGGCGATGAACATTCGCTTCTTCGCCGAGTATGCCGTCAACGACTTGCATCACCCCGAGTTCGAGACGCGCGGCCACACCAATGTCGTGTCGTGGGACCCGGCAGGCGTCGCGGCGATCATCACTCCCTGGAACGCCCCGCTCATGCTCGCCACCTGGCGCATCGGCCCCGCGCTCGCCTCGGGCGACACGGTCGTGCTCAAGCCGCCGGAGTGGGCGCCCCTCACCGCGAGCCTCTTCGCCGAGATCACCGCCGAGGCGGGCATGCCCCCGGGGGTCTTCAACGTCGTGCAGGGCATTGGCATCGAAGCGGGAGCAGCGCTCACCGGCCATCCGGGCGTGGCGCGCATCTGCTTCACCGGATCGGTGCCCACAGCCAAGGCGGTCGCCCGCGCCGCAGCGGACAACCTCACACCGCTGTCCTTCGAGCTCGGCGGCAAGTCGCCCATGATCGTCATGGACGACGCCGACCTCGGCATCGCCGCAGACATCGCGGCCGAGCAGTACGACAACGCCGGCCAGGTCTGCCTCGCCGGCACCCGCCTGCTCGTGCACGAGTCCGTCGCGGCCGAGTTCGCCGAGCGCCTGGCGCACAAGGTCCGCGAGATCCGCCAAGGCGACCCGCGCGATGAAGCCACCGACCTCGGCCCGCAGATCCACCCCGTGCACCTGGAGCGCATCGCCGGATTCGTCGACCGCGCCAGAGTCGACGGCGCGAGCATCGTCTTCGGTGGTGAGCGCGTCGAGCCCGTCGCCGGGGGCTTCTACTACGCGCCCACGCTCATCACCGGCGCCGCGCTCGGATCGGAGATCCTCATGCACGAGGTCTTCGGCCCCGTGCTCACCATGCAGACCTTCGCCACCGAGGACGAGGCGATCGCCCTGGCCAACAACACCGACTACGGCCTTGCCGCCACGCTCGTATGCGGTGATCGCCCGCGCGCCGAGCGCATCGCGGGCCAGCTCGTCGCCGGCACGGTGTGGGTCAACTGCTTCTTCGTCCGCGACCTGCGTGCCCCCTTCGGCGGCTCCCGCAAGTCCGGCATCGGACGCGAGGGCGGAGTCTGGTCCTTCGACTTCTACGCTGACGTCAAGAACACCTGCTATTCCCCCAACGGCTGGAGGTAGTCATGGGAGAGGTCGTCGCCGCCGCACTGCTGTCGCATGTCCCCACGATCATGCTGCCCAAGGACGTCCGCTACGAGCTCAATGACGGCAGGGAGATCACGATCGTCACCGGCCTCGAGCGCCTGCGCAAGGAGAAGTTCGAGACCCTCGACTACGACACCGTGATCGTGCTCGACTCGCACTGGTTCACGACGGTCGAATTCGTCGTCACCTCCCATGCGCGTCGCGCCGGGCTCTTCACGGCCGAGGAGTTACCCCGCGGCATGTGCCGCATCCCCTACGAGTGGCGCGGCGACCCAGAGCTCGCCGAGGCCATCGCCGCACGCGGGGAGCCCAACGGCACGTGGATCACCGCGATCGACGACGAGTACCTCCCGCTCTACTACCCCTCGCTCAACCTGTGGAGCTATCTCGGCAAGGGCCTGGACAAGCGGTGGCTCTCGGTGAGCGTGTGCCAGACGGGTGAGACCGATGACTTCCTGCGCGTGGGCCGCGCGATCGGCGAGGCAGTCGCCGCCAGCGACCGCAAGGTCATCCTCATCGCCACCGGCTCGCTGTCGCACACGTTCTACAAGCTCAAGGAGCTGCGCAAGCACGAGTCGAGTGACCCCTCGCACATCATCAGCCAGAAGGCGCGTGACATGGACATGGAGCGGCTCGGCTGGTTCGCCGAGGGCCGTCACGACCTGGTGCTCCAGACGATGCCCGATTTCATGACCGTGCGTCCGGAGGCCATGTTCGCCCACTACCTGATGATGGCGGGGGCCATGGGCGAGGCCGACTTCGCGGCACCGGGCGTGCAGTACAGCGACTACGAGAACGCCATCGGCACCAGCCAGGTCCACGTGTGGTTTGACCGTCCCGCGACGGGCTGGACGCGCGCCAGCACGGGTGAGCAGAGGGTCAGCGCCTGATGCCCG
>Ga0194133_10002818_pt1 | contig 25961 bp, 24 predicted proteins | sample TA2KigOf40mmetaG_FD_155448 | JGI IMG/M metagenome (GOLD analysis project Ga0194133, IMG submission 155448) | Freshwater microbial communities from Lake Tanganyika, Tanzania - TA2015055 Kigoma Offshore 40m | ecosystem: Environmental > Aquatic > Freshwater > Lake | place: Tanzania: Lake... | reverse complement strand
TAGCTTCAGGTTTGGACCTACAACGATGACCGAACGCGCGGAATAATCAACCCGTTTACCTAATAGATTTTGACGGAAACGTCCTTGTTTACCTTTGAGGATGTCGGACAATGATTTTAAGGCGCGGTTTCCTTCAGTTTTAACAGCATTTACCTTACGTGAGTTATCGAATAATGAATCAACAGATTCCTGAAGCATACGCTTTTCATTTCGTAAAATTACTTCAGGAGCTTTGATTTCAATTAAGCGCTTCAATCGATTATTACGGATAATAACACGACGATAAAGATCATTCAAATCGGAAGTGGCGAAACGACCACCCTCAAGAGGAACCAATGGTCGTAATTCAGGTGGAATAACCGGCACAATTTTTACGATCATCCGTTCCGGACTATTTTCAATGCGGGTATTGGCCCCACGAAATGCTTCCACAACCTGAAGACGTTTTAAAGCCTCTGTTTTACGTTGCTGGGAAGTTTCTGTAGCTGCCTGATGACGAAGATCATAGGATTGCTGATTCAAATCTAAACGACCTAAAAGATCCTGAAGAGCTTCTGCACCCATTTTCGCGATGAATTTTTCCGGATCTTTATCATCCAAATACTGATTTTCCTTAGGAAGTGAATCCAAAATATCCAAATACTCCTCTTCAGTTAGAAAATCCATTTTTTGTATACCATCAGACTCCTTCACACCAGGCTGTATTACGACATAGCGCTCATAATAAATAATCAGATCAAGCTTCTTAGTCGGGAGGCCCAAAAGGTAACCGATTTTATTTGGTAAGGATCGGAAATACCAAATGTGTGCAACAGGGACTACCAGGTTAATGTGCCCCATACGCTCGCGACGCACTTTCTTTTCAGTGACTTCTACCCCGCAACGATCACAAACAATACCTTTATAACGGATACGCTTGTACTTTCCGCAGTGACATTCATAATCCTTCACAGGACCAAAAATACGCTCGCAGAATAAGCCATCACGCTCTGGTTTGTAAGTCCGGTAGTTGATAGTTTCCGGTTTTAACACCTCACCGCTTGAACGCTCCAAAATAGACTCTGGAGAGGCCAGACTAATGGTTATGGAGGTGAAATTACTTTTGATTTTATTATCTTTCTTGTAAGACATAGCTTTTTTGAGTTGTAAGTTTTACGTTTTACGTTGTACGTTCAGTTTTATAACTTAAAACGTACAACGCATTACTTATAACTTAATCTAATGTGATATCTAAACCTAAACCTCTTAACTCATGAACCAACACGTTAAATGATTCAGGAACTGATGGAGTTGGCAGGTTTTCACCCTTAACGATCGCCTCGTAGGTTTTTGCACGACCTACTACATCATCAGATTTTACGGTCAGTATTTCTTGAAGAATATTAGCTGCACCAAATGCTTCAAGTGCCCAAACTTCCATCTCACCGAAACGCTGACCTCCGAATTGGGCTTTACCGCCCAATGGCTGTTGTGTAATCAATGAATATGGCCCGATAGAACGTGCATGCATCTTATCATCAACCATATGACCCAGTTTCAGCATATAGATGATACCAACGGTAGTCTGTTGGTCGAAGCGGTCTCCGGTTAAACCATTGTAAAGGTATGTTCTACCGGATTTAGGAATTCCTGCTTTCTCTACCCACTCTTCAACCTCATCATGAGATGCACCATCGAAAATCGGTGTAGCGAACTTCATTCCAAGTTCCTTTCCGGCCCAACCCAATACTGTCTCATAGATTTGTCCCAGATTCATACGGGATGGTACCCCTAATGGATTCAATACAATATCTACAGGAGTTCCGTCCTCAAGAAAAGGCATGTCCTCATCACGAACAATCCTGGCAACGATACCCTTGTTTCCGTGGCGTCCAGCCATCTTATCACCTACTTTTAATTTGCGTTTCTTGGCAACATAAACCTTAGCCATTTGAACAATTCCTGATGGAAGCTCATCTCCGACACTGATGGCAAACTTATCACGCTTATAAGCACCCAGCTCTTCATTAAGTTTGATGTTGTAATTGTGAAGTGTTTGTTTAATCAGTTCGTTTTTATCTTCATCAGTTGTCCACTTGGTTGGATTAACATTGGCATACTCAAGCTCCATTAGTATCTTTTGGGTAAATTTTACACCCTTGGCTACCAGCAACTCTTTGTAAACATTGAAAACACCCTGTGAAGTTTTACCATTCACAATAACAAACAACTTTTCTATCAGCGTATCTTTCAATTCCTTGACAGCCTTATTGTGTTTGCTATCCAATTTTTCAATGAGTGACTTTTCTTCCTGCTTGGTTGTTTTCTTGGCACGTGAGAATAATTTGGTGTCAATCACAACACCTTGAATTGAAGGTGGTGTTTTCAGTGATGCATCTTTGACATCACCCGCTTTGTCTCCAAAGATTGCACGCAAAAGTTTTTCCTCAGGAGAAGGATCTGATTCTCCTTTTGGAGTAATCTTTCCGATCAAAATATCCCCTTCTTTTATTTCTGCACCTATTCGAATAATTCCGTTCTCATCAAGGTCTTTGGTAGCCTCTTCAGAAATATTTGGAATATCAGATGTCAGCTCTTCTTCACCGCGTTTGGTATCTCGAACTTCAAGCTCAAACTCTTCAATATGCAAAGAAGTAAAGATGTCTTGGGATACCACACGCTCAGAAATTACGATTGCATCCTCAAAATTGAATCCTTGCCAAGGCATGAATGCCACTTTAAGGTTTCTACCCAAGGCTAATTCCCCATCTTGCGTGGCATAGCCTTCGCACAGAACCTGCCCTTTTTGAACTTTTTGTCCTTTTTTAACAATGGGCTTCAGGTTAATACATGTGCTCTGGTTAGTTTTCTTGAACTTAATCAAACGGTAGGATTTAACTTCACCCTCGAATGATACGAGAACATCATCCTCATTTCTTTCGTAGCGAATTCGAATCTCATTCGCATCCACATACTCCACTACACCATTACCTTCAGCATTAATCAGAGTTCTTGAGTCGCGGGCAACCCTACCTTCAAGCCCTGTTCCTACAATAGGAGATTCAGGCCGTAGCAGAGGAACTGCCTGACGTTGCATATTCGATCCCATCAAGGCACGGTTAGCATCATCATGCTCCAGGAATGGAATTAACGAAGCAGCAATGGAAGTAATTTGATTTGGGGCAATATCCATTAAATCAAGCTTTTTAGGCTCAATGATAGGGAAATCACCTTCGTAACGTGCTTTCACATGAGGGGTTTCGAAATTACCTTTATCATCATAAACTGCATTAGCTTGTCCGATGGTTTTCCCTTCCTCATCTTCTGCAGAAAGATAAATTACCGGTTCTTCAACCACAACTCGTCCATCCTCCACCTTTCGGTACGGAGTTTCAATGAAACCTAAATTATTGATCTTAGCATGAACACATAGTGAAGAAATCAAACCGATATTCGGTCCTTCAGGAGTTTCAATGGTACATAAACGACCATAATGCGTGTAATGGACGTCACGAACTTCAAAACCTGCACGTTCACGGGAAAGTCCGCCTGGACCTAATGCCGACAGACGTCGCTTATGAGTGATCTCAGCAAGCGGATTAGTTTGATCCATGAACTGAGATAACTGATTAGTTCCGAAGAATGAATTAATTACCGATGAAAGGGTTCTTGCATTGATCAGATCAGTTGGGGTGAACACCTCATTATCCCGAATATTCATTCTTTCACGAATAGTACGAGCCATACGAGCAAGTCCGACTCCAAACTGCGCATACAATTGCTCTCCAACGGTACGAACGCGACGATTTGACAAGTGATCAATATCATCTACTTCTGCTTTTGAGTTAATCAATTTGATTAAGTACTTCACAATAGCAATGATATCTTGTTTTGTTAGAACCTTAGTCTCGATTGGAGTTGCCAATTTTAACTTGCGATTGATACGGTAACGACCCACATCACCCAGATCATATCTCTTGTCAGAGAAAAACAAACGATCGATAATACCACGAGCTGTTTCTTCATCAGGTGGTTCAGCGTTTCTAAGCTGGCGATAGATGTGTTCCACCGCTTCTTTTTCTGAGTTAGAAGTATCTTTCTGTAAGGTATTATATATAATAGTATAATCACCGCTATTCACGGCATCATCCTTGGTTAAGATGATGGTTTTTACTCCGGCATCAATGATCATATCGATATGCTCATCTTCAAGGATTGTTTCGCGCTCCATAATAATCTCATTACGATCAATAGAGACAACTTCACCGGTATCTTCATCTACAAAATCTTCTACCCACTTTTTGAGAACTCTGGCGGCAAGTTTACGGCCGACAGCTTTCTTTAAACCGGATTTGCTAACTTTTACCTCATCAGCGAGTTCGAACAGTTCAAGAATATCCTTATCAGAATCATAGCCAATCGCACGCAATAGCGTGGTTACCGGGAATTTCTTCTTCCGGTCGATGTAGGCATACATGACATTGTTCACATCAGTTGCAAATTCGATCCAGGACCCTTTAAATGGTATAACACGAGCTGAATATAATTTAGTTCCGTTGGTGTGACGGCTTTGACCGAAGAATACACCCGGTGAACGATGTAATTGAGAAACGATGACACGCTCGGCGCCATTGATTACAAAAGTACCTTTGGGAGTCATGTATGGGATGGTTCCCAAATAAACATCCTGAACGATCGTTTCAAAATCTTCATGTTCAGCATCGTTACAAGACAAGCGAAGCTTGGCTTTTAGCGGAACACTGTAGGTTAGTCCACGTTCAATACATTCATGTATATCATAACGGGGTGGGTCAATAAAATAGTCAAGAAATTCCAGAACAAAAATATTTCTTGAATCAGAGATCGGAAAATTTTCAGAGAACACTTTAAACAAACCTTCCTGATGGCGGTTGTCTGAAGTAGTTTCCAGTTGAAAAAATTCTCTGAAAGATTGCAGTTGAACATCCAGAAAATCAGGATAATCCATCACATGCTTACTGGTAGCAAAATTTACTCTTTCGTTGTGCTTAATTTTGTTTGCCAAGGGATTGAGAATTTAGTTTAGTAAATAAACTTTGTCCTGTTCACCAGTCCAAGCCTGATATGTAGGTCTAACATCAAATGGGTATCATACAAACGGCAATATACCCCGATGAAAATCGGAGTCTAAAGCCATCATTCTATGAGTTAAAATTATTTAATCTCAACAGTTGCTCCAGCTTCTTCTAATGCTTTTTTCAATGATTCAGCTTCTGCCTCATCAACGCCGGTTTTAACTTCTTTCGGTGCACCATCCACTAGATCTTTTGCTTCTTTCAAGCCTAAACCTGTAAGATCTTTAACTAATTTCACAACTGCAAGTTTTGAACCACCAGCTTCTTTCAAAATTACATCGAAAGCTGTTTGCTCTGCTGCTGCTGCTGCCGGAGCGTCACCGCCACCGGAAACTGCTGCTACCGCTACTGCTGCTGCAGCCGGTTCGATACCATACTCATCTTTAAGTATTTGAGCTAATTCGTTAACTTCTTTTACTGTTAGGTTTACTAATTGCTCAGCAAACGATTTTAAATCTGCCATTTTATTTAAATTTTAATTTCTGTACTTGAATAATTTAATAATCGAACTCTGGGGTGTTCGTTACCCTCTTTCTTGTAAAGTTTTAACAATTCCTGCAAGCTTATTACCGCCTGATTGCAAACCGGAGATCAAATTTTTAGCAGGAGATTGAAGCAATGCAATGATATTTGCCAATAGTTCTTCCTTAGATTTAAGGTTCACCAGGGCATCCAACTGATTATCGCCAATGAATACCGATGAATCAATATATGCAGCTTTCAGTACCGGTTTATCACCTGATTTCCTCAATTGTTTAATCAACTTAGCAGGAGCATTTGCTGTTTTTGAGAATAATATAGATGAAGAACCTTTAAGTACATCAAACATTTCGCTAAAATCACCTTCAGAGGCTTCCATTGCCTTTTTGATCAATTTATTTTTAGCAACCTGCATTTTGATATCGTTTTCGAAACATTTGCGTCGAATATCATTTACCTTTGCTACAGACAGGTTTGCGGTGTCGGTAATATAGAAATTACCATACGCTGCAATTGTCTCCGCTAAAGCAAGAACCACTTCGTGTTTTTCTTCTTTTTTCATGATTAAATTCCCGCTACTGATTTAGTTTCTATTTCGATTCCCGGACTCATAGTCGATGACATATGAATGCTTTTGAAATAAGTTCCCTTTGCTGCAGAAGGTTTTAATTTTGAGATGGTTTGAATGACTTCAAGCGCATTCTCATAAATTTTATCTGCATCAAAAGATACCTTTCCGATAGAAGCGTGAATGATACCTGTTTTATCAACTTTGAAATCGATTTTACCACCTTTAACATCAGAAACAGCCTTACCCACTTCCGTGGTTACAGTTCCTGATTTAGGGTTAGGCATTAGATTCCTTGGACCTAAAACACGACCAAGTTTACCAACTTTTGCCATAACACTCGGCATTGTAATAATGATGTCAATGTCAGTCCATCCACCTTCTATTTTGGCAATGTATTCATCCAGACCGACATAATCTGCTCCTGCTGCTTTAGCCTCTGCTTCCTTATCGGGAGTACAGAGAACTAATACACGAACAGTTTTGCCGTTTCCATGAGGAAGATTTACAATACCACGTACCATTTGATTTGCTTTTCGCGGATCAACGCCTAAGCGAACATCCAGATCTACTGATGCATCAAACTTGGTCGTAGTAATATCCTTAACTAAAGCAGATGCCTGAGTTAAAGAGTATGCTTTCCCAACCTCAATTTTGGAATGTGCCAATTTTTGATTTTTTGTTAATCTAGCCACTTCTTAAACTGATTTTGTATAATTAATTGTTCCAGGGTGCATCACCGCTAACGGTAATTCCCATACTGCGTGCTGTACCAGCAACCATTTTCATGGCTGACTCGACAGTAAATGCGTTCAAGTCGGTCATTTTATCCTTTGCAATGCTCTCAACCTGGCTCCAGTTTACACTGGAAACTTTTTTACGGTTTGGCTCTGCTGAACCACTCTTTAAACCTGTTACCTCCAGTAATTGGATGGCTACAGGTGGAGTTTTAATGATAAAATCGAATGACTTGTCGACATAAACAGTGATTACAACCGGTAAAACTTTACCCGGTTTATCTTGGGTACGCGCATTAAACTGCTTGCAAAACTCCATGATATTAACACCTTTCGCTCCTAAAGCAGGACCAACAGGTGGGGATGGATTAGCAGCGCCGCCCTTGATTTGTAATTTTATTAAAGCACCGACTTCTTTTGCCATTTTTATTGATTTATTTTAACTCAATGTTAGTAGTGGAAGCTATGTAACATTTAAGATCTTTTAAGTTGTAAGTTGTAAGTTTTTAAGTTGTAAGTGTCGTATGCGACTTATGACCTATAACTTAAAACCTGTCATTTACTACTCTTTCTCAACTTGCATATAATTTAACTCCAGTGGTGTTCTTCTTCCGAAGATTTTAACCATTACCTTGAGTTTCTTCTTCTCCTCATTTACCTCTTCAATGACACCGGTAAATCCGTTAAACGGACCGTCTATCACCTTCACACTCTCACCTACATAATAAGGGACATTCATTAATTCGCCTTGCTCGGCCATCTCATCGACCTTACCTAAGATTCGATTTACTTCAGCTGCTCTCATTGGAACCGCATTTCCACCCTTATCCCCCAAAAATCCAATCACGCTATTAATTCCTTTGATAACGTGTTCAAGTTCACCATCCAGAGCAGCTTCGATAAGAACATATCCGGGATAAAAATTTCTTTCCTTGGCAATTTTCTTACCATCTTTCATCTGATAGTATTTTTCCATCGGAATCAGAACCTGTGGTAAAAGATGCGCAATTCCCAAACGATTAACTTCTGCCTCGAGGTATTGTTTAACTTTTTTCTCCTTGCCGCTGACAGCTCTAACTACATACCATTTTAGTTGATCGCTCATACAAATTATATCAGAGATTTATAAAACATCTTCAGTGCATTACCGGCCGTCTCATCCATTGCTAAGATTACCAATGAGATGATAATGGAAGCAATCAATACCAATACAGCTGAGTTCTGCAACTCTACCCAAGTTGGCCAGGTTACCTTCTGAGTCATTTCTGTATATGATTCTTTTAAAAACTCTACTAAGTTTGCCATCTTCTGTTTAGCGTAAGCACGGGAACAAGGATTCGAACCCTGATCAAAGGTTTTGGAGACCTCTATTCTACCATTGAACTATTCCCGTCTGTTTAAACTTAAATTACAGTTTTGCTGTAAACTAAGCCCGTGTATTATAAGAAAACATAAGTCCACAATAAAGGGACTTATGTTATCCAATTAACCTTTTAAGAAATCGTTATTTTACAATTTCAGTTACCTGTCCGGCACCTACTGTTCTACCACCCTCACGGATTGCAAAACGAAGTCCTTTCTCCATAGCGATCGCGTTGATCAGCTTTACACTGATGGTTACGTTATCACCAGGCATAACCATTTCTACTCCATCGGCAAGAGTGATCTCACCGGTTACGTCTGTGGTACGGAAGTAGAACTGCGGACGATACTTATTGAAAAATGGTGTGTGACGACCACCTTCTGCTTTTGACAATACATAAATCTCAGCTTTAAAGTCAGTATGAGGAGTTACTGAACCTGGCTTACAGATCACCATACCACGACGGATATCAGTCTTCTCAATACCACGTAACAATAATCCGACGTTGTCACCGGCTTCACCTCTGTCAAGGATTTTACGGAACATCTCAACACCGGTTACTACTGATTTTAAATTCTCAGCACCCATACCTAAAATGTCAACTGCTTCACCTGAGTTGATTACACCTCTCTCAATACGACCTGTTGCAACGGTACCACGACCAGTAATCGAGAATACGTCTTCAACCGGCATAAGGAAAGGAAGATCAGTCAAACGTGGAGGAATTGGAATATAGCTATCTACTACATCCATTAACTCAATAATTTTACCAACCCATTTTGGATCACCATTCAAACCACCCAAAGCAGAACCTTGGATAACCGGAATGTCATCACCCGGGAATTCATAGAAGCTCAATAGTTCACGGATCTCCATCTCAACTAATTCAAGTAGTTCCGGATCGTCAACCATGTCAACTTTGTTCATAAACACAACCAATGAAGGCACACCTACCTGACGAGCAAGAAGGATGTGTTCACGTGTTTGTGGCATCGGACCATCAGTAGCAGCAACTACAATGATAGCACCATCCATTTGAGCAGCACCTGTAACCATGTTTTTCACATAATCCGCGTGACCCGGGCAGTCAACGTGAGCGTAGTGACGATTAGCCGTTGAATACTCCACATGGGCAGTATTAATGGTGATACCTCTTTCTTTTTCTTCAGGAGCAGAGTCAATTGAATCAAATGAACGTGCTTCAGAAAGGCCTGCATCAGCTAATACCTTAGTGATAGCTGCTGTAAGTGTAGTTTTACCGTGGTCAACGTGACCGATTGTACCGATATTTAAATGCGGCTTACTGCGGTCAAATTTTTCTTTTGCCATTTTGTTTTTTACTTATTTTTAGGTTAATTTTATTGTTATTCTATTTAAAATCAATGCTGAGCCAACGATGGGACTTGAACCCATGACCTCTTCCTTACCAAGGAAGTGCTCTACCGCTGAGCTACGTCGGCTTTTCAGTTAGCGGTTTACAATTACCAGTCACCAGTACTACTGACAAACTGCTACAGCCGAAATGCTCACTTTCATGAGCGGAAGACGAGGTTCGAACTCGCGACCTATAGCTTGGAAGGCTATCGCTCTACCAACTGAGCTACTTCCGCAAATCAATTCGATAATTAGCAACTGAGCAAATTAGCAAATCGGGTAACATTCCTTAACAAAATCTCAACTGCTCTGATGAACAACTGATCCAATTTGCTAATTCTCAAATTTGCAATTTTGCAAATTTGGTTGTGGGGGGGGAAGGATTCGAACCTTCGAAACCGAAGTAACGGATTTACAGTCCGTCCCATTTGACCGCTCTGGAACCCCCCCAACGTTTTAGAGCCTCCTATCGGGATCGAACCAATGACCTACTGATTACAAGTCAGTTGCTCTACCAGCTGAGCTAAGGAGGCGAAATGTAAAAACCTTGTATTCTTGTTCAAAGAACCTTTCCATTACGATTAAGATGCCTTAAATTATGACCCCCCTCTCAAATGGACTGCAAATCTACGAAAATTTAGAGTTGGACAAAATTTTTTACAAAAAAAAATCGGCAGTCGGAACAGCTGCCGAAAAAGAAACCATGAATAAGGATTTTTAGAACCACAAAATAATTAAAGCTCGTCGCTTAAACTTGCTTCTTTATGATTGCCGGAACGAGGATGCACTTTTTCTTTATGCCTTTCGAGTTGTCTTCGAAGCGATTCAATGGCTTTGTCTGTAGCTTCCTCAAAGCTTTTACATTGCTCTTTCGCAAAGAGATCATTACCGGGTATCATCAGCTTGATCTCCACAATCTTGTTGGCCTCATCTTCTGTTTTCTCTAATCGGAGGTAGACATCCCCTCCTATTGTCTGATCATAGAACTGATCCAGTTTGTTCGCTTTCTTCTGTATAAAATCCAGCAATTTTATATCTGCTGTAAAATGAATCGATTGCACTCTGATTTTCATATGACCTCCATTTTTTATATAAAATTAGCAAAAATGCCCCCAAAAATTCGAAAAAAGCTGTTATTCTTTAGTCAAATTATCTTTAGAAAAACTAGGCTTTAGGATGCGCTTGTTTGTAAATTAATTTAAGCTTCTCTACTGAATTATGAGTATAAACCTGTGTTGCCGCAAGACTTGAATGCCCCAATAATTCTTTAATCGCATTTAAATCCGCACCCCTGTTCAATAATGACGTGGCAAAACTATGCCTTAAAATATGCGGACTCCTCTTGTCCTGAGTAGAAATCGCAGACAAAACAGTTCGCACGGTCCGGTAAATAAATTTAGGATAAACACGCTTACCACTATCCGTAACAATTAAGGTGCCCGAAACATCCTGATACCCTTGGCTGATTTTCTTTTGTTGATAGTCTGCTATTAACTTGGCCAAGGAAACGTGAACGGGGATAATCCGTTGCTTATTTCGCTTTCCTAAAACCTTGAGTTGATTTTGGTAGGTATCAACATCCCCTTCTTTCAGGCCAACGAGCTCTGCAAGCCTGATTCCGGTACCATAAAGTAATTCAATAATCAGGCGATCACGTAAACCCGAAAAATCATTGCTAAAACTAAATCCACCATCCAGTAAATGATCCATCTTCTGTTCCGTAATCACCACCGGTAGACGCTTAGGGATTTTAGGGGCTTTGATTTGAACCATCGGATTTTTAGTGATCTTCTCATTTCTCTGAAGGAATTTGAAAAATGATCGTAAACTGGAGATTTTACGATTAATGGTTTTCGCTTCATTACCCTGATCCATCAGTGCCACCATCCAGCCGCGTATTTCTGCATGTGAAACCGCCAGAAGATCAGATTCAGGTAAGTCTAAAAAAGAAAGAAATTGATTCAGATCCTTTTGGTAAGCCGTAACGGTGAGGGGAGAAAACCGTTTTTCAAACTTGAGATAGTGTATAAACTGCTCTATAAACATCAAAAACTATTTGCATATACAAGAACTTGAATATACAAATAGTTTGAGAATATATTTAAAATAAAAATTAAACTGTTTCGATGTTTAATCCTTGCTTGTAAATAGCTTTCTTAACCTGAGTTCGACGGGTAATGGATTTCTTTTCGTAAGCCTGACGATTACGTAACTCTCGTAAAACACCGGTTTTCTCGAATTTCTTTTTGAAGCGCTTCAACGCTTTGTCTAGTGATTCGCCGTCTTTTACATTAATAATGATCATAGTTTAAGATACCCCCTTTCAGTTTGGACTGCAAATGTATAAAGAATTTAAATAATATCATCAATCAACCTCAAAATAGTTGAACCTTTCTTTGGAGAAAGCCTGCACTTCATCCCATTCCTTAACATAAAGCACTTTAGGCTTGATGATTGAATCGATAAAGCCTAAGGGTCAATTCCTTAGCCATTATTGAAAGGAAACTAAGGTGACAATATTTTCAGAAACATGTTTCAGCCTTTCCTTAGCCTTGAGAAAATCAAGACTTATCACAAAAGCGTATCCTGCAACTTGACCACCTAACTTTTTGACAAGACGAGTTGCCGCATTGACTGTACCTCCTGTAGCCAAGAGATCATCATGAATTAAAACCCTCTGACCAGGCAAAATGGCGTCGGTGTGCAATTCAAGAATGGCGGAACCATATTCTAATTCGCAAGGCTCTTCCACAGTTTCAAATGGTAGTTTGCCCTTTTTCCGGATTGGTACAAACGGAATATTCATTCGGTTAGCCAGCATTAAACCAAATAAAAAGCCTCTGCTTTCAATTCCGGCGATCACATCTATAGCGGTACCATCCAGACGCTCAACAAATGCGTCAATAACTTCAGTACAAAGTGAGGCATCCTTTAAAATGGGGGTGATGTCCTTAAAAACTATACCCGGTTTTGGAAAGTCAGCAATATCTCTGATTGCAGTTTCGAGTTTGGTACTGATCATGGTCTGATTTCAAAATATGGAGCAATTTTACGTAATATTTCTTCATTCAGGATGGTAATATTCTTTAATTCATCCATGGATTTATAGGGACCATGTTGCGTCCAATACTGCAGAATGGCATTCATCTGCTTATAGGTTAAATAAGGGTGTTTTTTTACCTCATCAAACGTAAAGAGGTATTCAAGTCAATCGTCCTGATTAATCCGTTATTGATTTGAATCAAATCTTTGATCTGATTATACTTTAAAGAATCAAAACCATATACTTCCAAAAGTTGTTTTTTGTCGTAAAAACCACCTAATCGATTCTTAAATCGGATAATTCTGGATGCAAAAACAGGGCCAATACCTCGCACCGCAAGTAGTTGGACGGAGTCGGCCCCGTTCAATTCAAGCAGCACCTTAACCTGACCTTTGGAATTTGCCGGGGATTGTGAATTTACTTTTTGCTCCCCTTGATTTACTGGCTTATGTGAGTTCTTAAACTGAATAAAGGGTTCGAGTCTTTGATACTGAGCCGGAGAAATGGAATAAATTTTTTTCAGATCTTCCTTTTTGAAAAATTTTCCGCCCTTTAATTCATAGTTTCTGATTACCCTGATTTGTTTTGGCGAAAGACCTAATTTTAACCAAAGTTCATCACTAAGCTGATTGGGGTCAAAGTCAAAGTTAGTCGCGTTTTTAGTTATGCTCCCCCCGCCTGCACTGATTCGCATTTTGCCGGCGATTTTCTTTTGCAGGGTCTCATCCCGGCTCATAGATGACCTGAAAAGTTCAGCCTCAAGTTTAAACTCAGTAAAATCATACTCTTCCTCATCCATGAATGTGGGATACCAAACCGGGATAATTAAAACGAGTACTAAAAGAATCAAAAGAACACTAATTCCATTTAATTCTTTTTTTGAAAAGCTGAAATAGTCTGCGACCACCCTTCTCATAGTTCTCATCATCATAATCATTAGATAAAAGCAATTTTAAATCTGTATTGCTTTAAAGTACCACATAGAAATGGTGGTATTGGGGGGATCAAAAAAGAAACAGACTGATTATAAAAATAATCAAAAATTTTCAATTTCCACGCTATAATTAAACATAATTATGAGAAATGAACGTTGAATAATGCGTATCTTGAGTTTGCATAGGGCCTAATACCGGTATCTGAGCAATCTTTTTATTGATGCAAGCATCCTGATTTCAATCAAGCTCCGCGGTAAGCGTGATAAATAAACCATATTCATACCTCAGGCTAAGCCAATAGGAATGGATTGCGATTAAAAAACAAGGAGATGAAAATTATTAGCAAAGAAGAATTTTCGAAAGCCACCAATCTCAACAAAATATACATGCCCGGATTGGCTTCCTTATTGATGGAAATCATGAAAATTAATAAGGTAAACAAGGTATTTCAGAAAGCCGAACACCTTAAAGGGATCGGCTTCATTGATAAAATACTTCAGGCTATTGGAATAGGTATTGAATTTGAGGAGTCTGAGTTGAAGAATATCCCGAAAGATGGGGCTTTTATCATCATAGCGAATCATCCTTATGGAGGTATTGAGGGACTAATTTTACTGAAAATTATGCTCATGATGCGTCAGGATTCCAAGCTCATGGCTAATTTTTTATTAAAAAAAATACCAAACCTGAGTGATTATTTCATTGCAGTAAACCCATTTGAAACGATTGAGCATGCATCCAGTGTCAGTGGAATAAAAAAAACGCTGGAATTATTAAAATCCGGCACTCCGATCGGAATATTTCCGGCTGGAGAAGTTTCGACCTTCAAGACTCAAACTCAACAAATTACAGATAAAAGATGGCATCCTGTTATAGGTAAATTGATAGTCAAAGCCAAAGTACCCGTTATACCCGTTTATTTTCATGGAAATAACGGCCTGCTATTTAACCTGTTGGCTTACATTCATCCGGCTTTGAGAACAGCCAAATTGCCATCTGAACTCTTTAACAAGCGCGGCCAAAAAATTAAATTGAGAATTGGAAAGCCAATTCTCCCTGCTGATTTTATTCATCCAAAAAATCCTGACAGACTTCTCGATTTTTTACGGGCAAAAACCTATTCATTGGGTGCCGGCCTCGAAAATCAGCAAAATATCTTTAATCCCGGTCAAATTTTTAAGGTCAAGAAAATCCCGAAACCTATCATCGCTGCTGTTGAAAATCAACTGTTGGAACAGGAAATTGATACATTAAGCGATTTTAGAATTTTGACTGAAAAAAACTACGAAATTTATATTTGTCCGGCTTCTGTTTTAAAATACCTTATCCAGGAAATAGGGCGCCTCAGGGAAATCACCTTCCGCGAGGTTGGAGAAGGAACGAATCAACCAACAGATCTGGATGAATACGATATTTATTTTAATCACCTGTTTATATGGGATAAGGAAAGCAAACTCATCGTAGGTGCCTACCGAATTGGCAAAGGCGATGAAATTTATTATAGTTTTGGCATAAGAGGCTTTTACCTTAACGAATTGTTCAAAATAAAAGCTAAACTGGAGCCTATTTTGAAGCAGAGTTTAGAATTAGGTCGCGCCTGGATTCGTAAAGAATATCAGCAAAAGCCTTTGCCATTATTCTTACTTTGGAAAGGCATTTTAAAGTACCTAATGGATAATCCTCAATACCGATACCTCATCGGCCCGGTTAGTATCAGCAATAGTTTTTCTAAATTGTCTAAATCTCTTTTGGTGAATTTTATCCTTCAAAACCACTTTGATCATGAATTAGCAGCATATGTAGAACCCAGAAAAAAATTTAAACCAAATTTCTCGAAAATCGATAAAGATTCATTGCTTGAGTCCGCTGACAGCATAAAAAATATGGATAAGCTCATTTCAGAAATTGAAAGCTTTAAAATGAAGTTTCCTATACTTCTAAGACAATATTTAACCTTGAATGGAAAGCTGATCGGATTCAATATAGACCCTAAATTTTCGGATTGTTTAGATGGCTTTTTAGTGGTCAATTTTGAAAATATCCCCAGGGAAAAACTCGAAAAACTTGCTAAGAATATCCAGTAAAAAAAATATTTTTGTTAATTTAACATTAATTGTATGTAAATTTAATGTTAACAAATTAACAAGTGAAGTATTTTTTGACCAAAATAAGCTTACAATTACTCATGATATTCCTTTTGAGTATATCAAATGGAAGACTTATGGCCAAAAATCTGAGTTTTGAATTCTACACCGGAACATTCAATTTTGTACTGGATCCCGGCTCCGAGGTTTCATTTTCAGATCCTCTTTCTTCTGATGCTATTCAGGAGTTCTACAATAAGCTTAATCAAAGTAATTATCAGTCGGTTTTAAATTCATTATTGACTTACAAGGAAAAATATCAATTGAATGACTGGATTTATTACCAGCTCATTCGCAAAACAGCACAAGAAATCAGTCCCAAACTCGAGAACTACCACAGATACACGTTGTACAAGTGGTTTTTGCTAGCCAAATCAGGTTATGATGCACGAATTTCCATAGGGGATAAGCTGATGATATTTTATGTTAGGAATGATGAAAACATAAATGATATACCATTTTTTAAGATTGGTAATTATAAGTATGTGTGCCTGAACTATCACGATTATGGTAAAATAGATTTCGAAAAAGAAAAGGTATATCCTGTTCAGGTAAATATTGGGGAAGCAAACGCATCCTTTTCCTATAAAGTTACCCGAATGCCCAACTTTAAGCCTGAAACCTATGATGAAAAAGAGATTCGATTTAATTATCGATCTAAGTCCTATCATTTTCAGGTTAAATTGAATCCGGAGGTTGAAAATATTTTCAAAAACTATCCTGGAGTCGATTTTGAATCATACTTTAACATTCCATTAAGTCATGAAACCTATCAATCCCTGATTCCTATCCTAAAGAAAAACACATCGGGAATGAGCCAAAAAATGGGTGTTGATTATTTAATGCGCTTCACCCGATATGCCTTCCTTTATCAGGATGATGAGAACAATTTCGGAAAAGAGAAAAGGCTATCACCTGAACAAACGCTATTTTCAAAATACAGCGATTGTGATGACCGGGCCGCTTTATTCTTTTACCTGGTTAAGGAAATCTATAACCTTCCGATGATTGCATTGTTGTACCCCACGCACATCAGCATGGCCGTACAGTTTGATCAAACACAGGGCAAATCAATAATTTACAAAGGTCAGAAATATCTGGTATGTGAACCAACCCCTCAGGACAAGGACTTGAGAATCGGTCAGATTGCATCAAATCTTGAAGGTATGAATTATGAAGTTGTTTACCAGTACCATCCTGAAGGCAGGTAACTTACCGGAATTCTATACCTAAAAAAAATACCTGCCATAAGCAGGTATTTTTTTTAACAAAGATATTTAAAACAAAGACTAGTATCCGTTCGCTCCCCTTGGAAAGTTGAAGCTTGTCCAACCTGACATCCAGTTTGTTGTTCCAAATGCTCCGCAATAAGTAGTGCTGGTGAAAAAAGCATTGGTCATATCACCGGCAAAAGCAGCCCCTGTTAATGCAGGCGAACCGGTGGCAGGAAGTAAGTTAGGGTTTGTTAGATTAAATGGATCAGTAAGTTTGGCATCTGCAGCGGCAGTTAAAGTTACTGTTGCATTCGACTCAACGGCTGTTTGAAGTGCCGTTGCACTTGCACCCGTAACAGTCACAGAACCGATCCTATAGCTGGCAGTATTTGCATGCAGTAAATTGTTTCTAAATTGTGAGGTCGGACTGGCACCAACTAAACTGCTGTAAGTTCCATCAGACTCCAGTGATAAACCACCCTTCATCCAGCCAATTAACACTGAATTATTCAATACAAAGTTAGTCGCCCTTCTGAAGCGATTGGCAAAATTATGATTCTTAGAGGCAGTATTATCCACATTGGGTCCGATTAAAGTAAAGTTTGAAAGCACCGGGCGTGTTAGAGGTGTTGCGTTGGTACCTGTCGCGTCATTATCACATTCAACCCCATTTCCGGCATCACCCGCATCAATGAAGGAAGGATCCCTAAGGGCCACACCAAACTGAATTCTTCCGGTATATCCAAAGTCAAAATCAAAATCATCATCAGCAGTTGCATAGGCAACTAAGTATTTAGCATTAACAGTACCTCCAAAGATTTCGAATGCATCGTCATTCGCATAAACAGTTTGAACATATTCTATTGTGGTACCAGAACCAACACCACCCAACGTCAAACCGTTAATTTCAGAATTGGGTTGAGCCGCAATACCGGCGAATTCAATACGAACATATTTAAGTGTTCCCGAGTTGTCATTACTCACTGTTCCACCAAAGTTCTTACCAACCCCACCCTCAATAGTAGGTTCAGTGGTCCGATTTGTGGGTGCCTTACCTAGGATGATAATTCCACCCCAGTCGCCAGGAAGACGTTGCCCAACGGCTTTACCTGAAGTGAACACGATTGGTTTTGCTGCTGTACCCATCGCATTGATCTTAGCACCTCTTTCAATAATTAAGGCACCTTTATCAGAAACATCACTTTTAATAGTGGCACCGGCAGCAATATTAAGTTCACTGCCATCCTCAAAATAAACATATCCCTTAAGAACAAAACTACCTTCAGGTACATTTAGAATGGTGTTCTTATAAACTCCAGAAATAACTGCCCCGTTTTGAAGGGTTAAAGTTTGCTTTGCATTGGGATCTACCGGTTGATTTGTTTCTGAGTTCTTTTTGCAGGATACAGAAAAAACAACTAGGGCAAGGATTAATGTTTTAAATTTCAATGATTTCATATGTATTTTTTTGTTTGTATCAAAATTAGAATCCAGATGTTAGCTTAATTTTAAGTGAATATTAATTGTGATACAAACTTTACTTTTTGTTAGTACCAAGTCCGAGATTATAGGCGAAAGACAGGGATACATTAGTTCCCAGTCTGTAGGAATTAATCAGCCTGTCAATTCCTGATCCTTCATAGGCCATTTTAGTTTCTCCGACATTATTCTGGTAAAACACAGTATTTTGATTGAATACATCGCCCACATTCAGTTTAATTTCAGCGTTCGATTTAAGAACCCTTTTACTAATCTGAAAATCAAGTACGTCCCTTGCATTTTCATAAATATCCGGATAGCCCTGATATCCAACCAGAAAAATTCTTTGTCCGATCCGATTGTATACGGTTGTAAAAGTGATGGCTGATTTAGGTGAGAAATATTGTAAACCTGCATTAATCAGGTAAGGTGATTGTCCTTGTAGTGGGCGGTCAATACCTTCACCCAGCACTTTTGAATCAATGTAAGAAGCGTTTGCAAAAGCAGTTAAATTTTCCAGCCATGTTTGATCACCCAGAAAAGATAATTTCTTACGAAAATCCACTTCAATTCCTAAAGATGTTGCCCGGTCTGCATTCAGATAATTAATACCCCGAACAACCGGTGTAGAATTTGAATTTACTCGTTGTTCAATCGGGTCATCAAAGTTTTTATAAAACGCTGAAACCGTAAAAGTTTCAGCTGCAGTCGGATATAGCTCATATCTAAGATCTGCATTTACTATTTTTGCGCGCCTTAAATAAGGATTCCCGGTTACTGAAGTTTGGGAAATAAAATCATAATAGTTGAACAAGGCCAACTCCCTAAACTCGGGTCTTGAAACGGTTTGTGATCCCGAAAAACGGATATTTGATTTCGCATTTAAGCTGTAGGTTAAATTTGCAGAAGGCAGGATATCGAAATTATCCTGATTGGCAGCGATGACCTGACCTGAAAAATCTATTGCATTTAAGGTTTGTGCAAATTGCTCAAAGCGGGCACCGTAGGATATTCTGAATTTTTCTCCAAACTTATTATCCATTAATAAGAATCCTGCATTCAAATCTGAATTAGCATTGTAGCTGTCTGTATTATTGGTAAACTCATTGAGAACGAACCCATTTTCATTGATGTTTACCGGAGCAAAAATCTGTTCTTTCGGAAGACCAGAATATGACTTTTCAAATACAGACGGACCCACAAAAAGGTAGTTGAAAATACGAGCATTAAAGTCACGCTGTTTGTATTGCTTCATGGCGCCAATCTTTAAAGTCGATTGTTGTGTGAAAAGTTTAACCGGGATTGATAAAGCGGCCTGTGCACCAAAAGTATCTTCCTCCAAATCTGAGAACAACCTTCTGGTATTTCTGTCAATTATCCGAAATGGTTCCTGGGTACCCAATGAACGGCGATAATCCATAGAGCGTTGATCGGGCTGATCACGCTCCACCCGGGCATAATTTAAATTCCAGGTAAACTTCATCTGCTTCTTCCCAACCTGATGATCACCTTCTAATTGCGAATTTAAGAGACTCTTGGTGGTTAAATCAGAATTAAAAAGTCTTACGTACTGAATATTATCCGTAGTAAAACCTGTCCGGTTGGTATAATTATCCTCAAAAGTGCGGTTATAAATATTCTTAAAAGCAATCTTGTTTCCACCTTTGATGTAAGCAAAGTTTGCGAGTGCACCAAGATTGGTAATATACCTCGAAGTATTTTCGGAGTATTCGTAAAACGGATCGCCTGAGAACTCATAATCTTTTCGCTCGGCAATGGCCAGGTTTTGCGCATTTCTGTAGGAAAGTGAAATCACATTTCCGAAAGAGGCACCACTTTTAAGCTCTTTTCTCCTTCCCCAGGTTAACTGGTGATTCTGGATAGGAATAGCCATTTGGGTAACTTCCGGATAGGAATTCTTTACCTGAGAAGTAAATTTTGCCTTGTCAGCGTTTGACAAGGGGTTATACGCTTGAAATGATCCGGGAAATCCTGCAGGGAGCTTACGACTTCCATCATCGAAACCTAAAAAGTCATATTTATTTCTGGCATTAGCGGTAAAATCCTTAAAAGTTGCCTGACTGTTGTAACCAAAACTTACTGAAGCATTAAAAAAGTTCTCCTCCGGAACATCACGGGTGATCACCTGAATAACTCCACCTGCAAAATCACCGGGAAGATCCGCTGAGGCGGTTTTGTTGACTACAACCCGGTCGATTAGATTAGCCGGTATGATATCAAATGAAAATGCTTTTCTATCAGGCTCTGATGAAGGTAAAATTGCATTGTTTAAAATCGATGAATTGTATCGGTCAGCAAGACCCCTGATGATCACGAATCGGTTCTCCTGAATACTTGCACCGCTAACCCGCTTCAATACATCTGAAATACTGCGGTCGGGAGTTCTTCTGATCAACTCAGAAGTAATACCGCTTGAGATGCTAATGCTGTTTTTTTGTTGCGCATACAAAGCACTGATACTCTCTTGTCTGACCGTAGCTGTAATCACTACTTCTTTAAGAGCAAGAGAACTTGCCTCCTCCATGATCACATCAAGGGTAGTAGTTTTACCTTCTATTACTTCAATATCTGTAATGTTTTTCGACTGATATCCGATGTAAGTAAAACTCAAACTGTATTTACCCGGCTCAAGGTTACCCAAGGTATACCTTCCTTCAATGTCGGTTGATGCACCCAAAGTTGCTCCGGTTATTTTGACAGTTAAACCAATCAGAGTTTCACCGCTTTTGGAATCTGTGACTTTACCCGAGATTTTCCCTTCCTGCTGACTAAACCCGGCTGCAATGGTGCATAAAAATAGAAAACAGATGCTTAAAATTCTTACAATATTTTTGTGTTTCACTTTTTTGTGTTTTAGTTCAGCCAAAAGTATTATCCCATTGTTAACTCATGATTGCATTAACATTAAGCCATATTTATCAATAGATCAATTCTATGTTAAGTATGTTAAGATGATGTTAAGTTTCTTGTTCCAAAATTGCTGGATTAACCTGAGCTCGATTCCCTTAATTCCACAAACGGCCTTACAACCGGAAATAAATTGGGTAAGTTTTAAAAGCAGCGTTCAGGCAAAGGCGAAACTGGGAATATTTGCATTTTTAATCAATTAAAAGGCAATCACATACAAAGCATTTTAAAAAATATAAGGAAGGTTAAAAAGTATCCTTTTAATGGATTTCATGATCCTTCGGATGGGTATGATTTGATTTTTGAAAGCAATACCTGTGTGTTATCGCTTGGTACAGTAGTTGTCAAGAGGAGATTCCGGCTCGGTGGCTGGAATCGAAGTGCCCATACCAATGCATTATCAATGGTGGGCTGAAGCCGCCACGATAAAAAACTCTCGCAGAGACGCGAAGACGCAAAATAGATCATCTCAAACCAGTGATTTTCTAGCCGGCACCGATTCGTGTCTTGGGGTCTTAGCGAGATACTTCTCTTTTGTTTATCAGGGGTCCTGGCCTCCGCCAGGATGACAATTGGTGGTAATAAATAGCAGGAGGTCCTGGCCTCCGCCAGGATGACAATCGGTGGTAATAAACAGGAGATTCCAGCTCGGTGGCTGGAATTGTGGTGCCAACACCGTGGCATTGTTATGGCAGGCTTGACCCGACACGATAAAAAACTCTCGCAGAGACGCGAAGACGCAAAATAGATCATCTCAAACCAGTGATTTTATAACCGGCACCGATTCGTGTCTTGGGGTCTTAGCTAGACACTTCTCTTTTGTTTATCAGGGGTCCTGGCCTCCGCCAGGATGACAATTGGTGGTAATAAATAGCAGGAGGTCCTGGCCTCCGCCAGGATGACAATCGGTGGTAATAAACAAGGGATTCCAGCTCAGTGGCTGGAATCGAAGTTTGATTAATAGCTGCAATAATTGTTTTGATTCACGTTTTAGGTAACACCCCTTTTAAATATTGACTTATCATCGTGATGGAGGCCGGGAGATCTTACCTATTGAGCAGTCACGGCATCTTGGCTGACTGTCCATTCCGATGGAAAACAGCTCCGGGTTAAGCAAACCTGGGTGGCAGCTCTATCTTTTTTGCCATCCAGATTCTCACGACAAGGATTCAATTTCCCGCAAAAAAATAGGGCAGAACACGGGACTGGAATAAGCCAAGATTGAAAGACCCTGCTTTCCAAATATTAAAGAAAATAATCAGCCTCCGGCAAGAGCTTGTATCGATCTCAAATTAATTTGGCACCCAAGTCACCTGATTTCCTTTCTCAAGATGCCTGCGGCAAAGCGACTGAGCAATTGAAATGACATAAACAAGGTTCATGCTGTGACAAGGTAGTGAAGGTTAATTAATCACTCCCTGAACAGATTATTGGTAAAAAGAGCTCAAATCAAGTCAGTAAGGTAGGCCGGCCTTTTTAAAGAGAAAATGAAGCAACCAAATCGGACCGATGAGCAGAAATTTAACATCATCAAAAAAGGATGGTTTTTTCCCCTCAATTTTATGCCCTATGAATTGGCCGATCCAGGAAAGGATAAAAATTCCTAAACAAACCTGCCACATTTCAGGCCATCCGGAGGTTTTTTGAAGCTTTTCAAGGCTCACAATACCTGCCGAGAAGATCATGATGATCAGAAGCATGGCATAAGAAAGTACCGGCGAAAGTTTATAATAGTAATAGATTGAAAATGCGATGAGAAAAGAAGCAAAGTTAAGATAGCCATTATAACTTCCAAGAAATTCAAGATGAGGAAAGGGGATAGCCCAAACTAAACCAAATAGGCTAAATACAATAAGAGGAACACAAATCCAGTGAATCATTTCATTGGTATGATTCTGATGACTCTCAGAATACTTGTCAAAGTAGACATCTACCTTACGGGGCTGAGTTTGCTTTTGCATGTCTGGAAGGAGTTATAAGTTGTAAGTATTGAGTTATAAATTTAAATATCGTTAATATTCTAAACTTAATTATTTATGAATTAAAGTTTTGATTAAACCACCCTAACTATAACTTACCACCTACAACTTAAAACCTATAACTTAAAACCTATAACTTAAAACCTATAACTTATAACTTACTACTACTTAGCGTAAGCTACCGACCGTGTTTCACGTATAACCGTTACTTTAATTTGTCCGGGATAAGTCATTTCTGTTTGAATGCGATTGGAAATATCAGCCGCCAAAATCTCTGCTGCTGCATCAGTGATCCGCTCGCTTTCTACCACAACACGGAGTTCACGTCCGGCTTGAATGGCAAAAGTTTTCTCAACACCAGGATAAGACAAAGCAAGCGACTCCAGTTCTTTCAATCGTCTGATATAACTTTCAACCACCTCTCTTCTTGCGCCCGGCCTTGCACCCGAGATGGCATCACAAGCCTGAATAATCGGAGAAATCATCGAGGTCATTTCAACTTCATCGTGATGGGCACCTATCGCATTACAAACTTCAGGATGCTCCTTATATTTTTCTGCCAGCTGCATTCCTAAAATTGCGTGTGGTAATTCCGGATTATCATCAGGAACCTTACCAATATCATGCAAGAGTCCGGCACGTTTAGCCATCTTCACATTCAGCCCCAATTCAGCGGCCATCGTAGCGCAGAAATTCGCTACCTCTCTGGAGTGCTGAAGTAAATTCTGACCATAAGATGAACGATAACGCATTCTACCTACCATCCTGATTAATTCGGGGTGAAGACCATGAATGCCTAGATCAATAACCGTACGTTCTCCTATTTCAACAATTTCATCCTCAATCTGCTTCTTGGTCTTGGCAACAACCTCTTCGATTCTGGCAGGATGAATACGACCATCCGTCACCAGACGGTGGAGTGCAAGACGGGCTATTTCACGTCTTACAGGATCAAATCCCGAGAGAATAATTGCCTCTGGAGTATCATCAACAATAATTTCGATTCCGGTGGCTGCTTCCAGTGCACGGATATTACGACCTTCGCGACCGATGACCCGGCCTTTGATCTCATCATTCTCAATATTAAAAATAGAAACGGTGTTCTCAATGGCACTTTCAGTAGCTGTACGTTGGATGGTTTGAATCACCACTTTTTTGGCTTCCTTGCTTGCTGTTAGTTTAGCCTCATCCACAATATCTTTAATCTGGATCATAGCCTGGGTACGGGCTTCCTCACGAAGCGAATCAATTAGCTGATTTCTGGCATCCTCAGCAGATAAGCCGGCAATCGTTTCCATTTGCTGAATGTGTTGATTTTTCAAAGCATCAACATCCTGCTGCTTCTTCTTAGCCAGTTCAATTTGCTTTTCAAAGTTTGCTTTAACCAATGCCAATTCCTCTTCTTTCTTGCTTACATTTTCTAACTTTTGATTAATCGACTGCTCTTTCTGCCTGATGGCATTCTCCCTTTGATTAATGGTGTTGTTTTTGTTATTGATTTCCTGCTCATGCTCCGCCTTCATCTGCAAAAATTTCTCCCTTGCTTCTAATAGCTTATCTTTCTTAAGAATTTCTGCGTTTGTTTCTGCATCCTTTAGAATCTTTTTAGCTTTATTTTGAGCACCCAGTTCCTGATTTTTGAATAATTTTCGGAGTAGAAAGCGACCAATCAAAATACCGGTACCCAAACCCAGCGACACATAGAGCACAATTTGTAATATGTTCATCATCTTTTTTTAAATAAAAAACCGCATAGAATTTCAAGCCTCATGTATGGTATAAGCCTCAGCCATTAGTCAGGGTAGTGATAGACCAACTGCAAACAATTGATTTTTTTACCCTTCTGATGCTGTGTTTTAAAGCTTAAAATAGTGAAACTTAAAATCTAACGGCGGTTAAATTTTATTGCTTAATGTATAAAGAATAATACTACTTAGAAAAAAAATCGGTCAACAGCTGGTCTAATTGATGAACCTTTTCTGTTACATCCGTGTCTTCATTAACTACCTTTCGCTCCGCTTTAAGTGTCGCTGTGGCGTAATGCAATACACACATGGATAACAAATCCTGTTTATCACGAACCGCATAATTGTCTTGATATTCCTTTATGCGATCATTAATTATTTTAGCTGCCCGTCTGATTATTTCCTCTTCCTCAATATTTACCTTTAAGGGGTAAACTCTGTCAGCAATATTTATTTTTATGGAGATTTCTCCCATTTGAGCTTAGTTCACTAAGTATTACTTTTTCAGCAATACAATACACTTATCTATTTCGCGTACAAAATCGGTAATTTTTTGCTTTATGTCAAGACTTTTTTCATTCAATCCGAATTCAGCAGGCTGAACACCCTCTAAAGAACGGGCTAGAGTCATTGCACGAAGCTTTTCTTCCAATTCATTTTTTTTCAGGTCGCGACTTTCCAGGGTACGTTTTAAGTCATTATTCTCCATTTTCAATAAATCATTCTCCTCCTGAAGGGCTGAACATAAGTCGATTAACCTACTGGTTTTATCAATTACCTTACTAAGCTGATCTGTAACTGTCATTTGAGTGCTAAGTTATAAGTTGCGGGTTATAAGTATTAAAAACTACCTCAATTTTAATATATTAACTATTATTG
>Ga0194133_10002813_pt1 | contig 26013 bp, 28 predicted proteins | sample TA2KigOf40mmetaG_FD_155448 | JGI IMG/M metagenome (GOLD analysis project Ga0194133, IMG submission 155448) | Freshwater microbial communities from Lake Tanganyika, Tanzania - TA2015055 Kigoma Offshore 40m | ecosystem: Environmental > Aquatic > Freshwater > Lake | place: Tanzania: Lake... | reverse complement strand
GCCGTCGCGGTCGTTCACCGGATACGACCCCACCTTTTCGGCCACGCCGCGCGCCTTCGGCTTGTAGGCGGCCAGCAGCGATTTCGACTTCAGAACCTCGAAGGCGTCTGGCGCCGAGGCCCAGAACAGGTCGACCTGATTCGATGACCTGGTTTCCTCCAGGAACTTCACGCCCGCGTTGGTGTTGCGGTTCTGAACCTCCAGCGTGGCGCCGGGGACGGCCTTCTCGAAGGCGCGCTTGAGGGGATCGGTCACATCTTTCGAGAATGAGGTGACCACCGTGACCTTGCCGGTCTGGGCCGCAGCCGGCCAAGCCGCCACCGCGAGCAGGGTCGTGACAAGAAGAGTGGATCGAAGCATGCGATGTCCCTGGCTTTCGAGAGAAGTCCGATTTCAGGCCGGTTCGACGAAGGAGTCGAGTACCTTCTTGGCACCGGCCTTGTCGAAGGCGATGTCGAGTTTGTTGCCGTCAATGGCCACGACCTGACCGTAGCCGAATTTCTGGTGGAACACGCGCTGACCGACGGCGAGATCCAGGCGATCGCCTGAGTCGGCGCGCCGGTCGTCCACAGTCTCGTCGCGGCGCTGGCGTCTTGTGCGCGCCGTCCCAAGGCTCTCGTACTCAAAGCCGTCGACCGCCTCGCGCAAGCCGCGCTGATGGCCTGCCGAGTAGGTGGCGTAGAGTCCGGCGTCGCTGCTCTCGTCCATTGAGTCGCCCGGCAATTCGCGCAGGAAGCGCGAGGGAGTCGCGGCTTGCCACTGATTGAAGATGCGGCGATTGGCTGCGAAGGAGACATAGGCCCGCTTGCGGGCTCGGGTCAGGCCGACATAGGCCAGCCGGCGTTCCTCCTCGAGACCCGCCTGACCCTTGTCGTCCATCGCGCGTTGGTTCGGGAAGAGGCCCTCTTCCCAGCCCGGCAGGAACACCGTGTCGAACTCCAGCCCCTTCGCCGCGTGCAGCGTCATCAGGCTGACGGCGTCCCCGTCAGCGTTGGCGGCATTGTCGGTCAGGAGTGCGACGTGCTCCATAAACGCCGGCAAAGTGTCGAACTCCCGCAACGCGGCGATCAGCTCCTTCAGATTCTCAAGTCGCCCCTGCGCCTCCACCGAGCGGTCCGCGCGCAGCATGTCGGTGTAGCCCGATTCGTCCAGCACGGTCTCCGCTACCTCGACGTGGCTCATGCCCTCCAGCATCGTCCGCCAGCGGTCGAAACCGGCGATCAGATCGGAGAGCGACTTTCGCGGACGGCTCTTCAGCTCGTCGGTCTCGAGGGCAAGCCGGGCCGCCTCGACCAAGGGCACGCGCCCACTGCGCTGAATAGAGCGCAGGGTGCGCAAGGCCTGCTCGCCGAGGCCGCGTCGCGGCGTGTTGTAGATGCGCTCGAAGGCGAGATCGTCCGCCGGCTGGACGATCACCCGGAAGTAGGCCAGGGCGTCGCGAATCTCCTGTCGCTCGTAGAAGCGCGGGCCGCCGATCACGCGGTAGGGCAGCCCGAGCTTGATGAAGCGCTCCTCGAACTCGCGCGTCTGGAGCCCCGCCCGGACGAGAATGGCGATCTGCCCCAACGGATGGCGGTCGCGCTGCAGCGCTTCGATCTCCTCGCCGATACCGCGTGCCTCCTCATCGCCATCCCAGACGCCGCGCAGCCGGACTTTCTCGCCGTCCTTGACCGCGGTCCACAGGGTCTTGCCGAGGCGGCCAGCGTTGTGGGCGATGAGGTGCGAGGCCGCGCTCAGGATGTGCGGGGTGGACCGGTAGTTGCGCTCCAGCCGGACGATGGAGGCGCCGGGGAAATCCTTCTCGAAGCGAAGGATGTTGCCGACCTCGGCGCCGCGCCAGCCGTAAATCGACTGGTCGTCGTCGCCGACGCAGCAGACATCGCGCGTGCCCTGCGCCAGTAATCGCAGCCAGAGATACTGCGCGACGTTGGTGTCCTGGTACTCGTCGACCAGCAGGTGCCGCAGACGCCGGTGGTACTGGGCGAGCACGTCCGGGTGTTTCTGCCAGAGCGTGACGCAATGCATCACGAGGTCGCCGAAATCGGCGGCGTTCACCGCGAGCAGTCGCTCCTGGTACTGGCGATAGATGTCGGCGGCCCGGCCGTCGGCGAATTCACTGGCATCCTCGCCGCCCACCTTGTCCGGGGTGAGCGCGCGATCCTTCCATCGCTGGATGATTCCGCTCAGAACGCGCGGCGGCCATTTTTTGTCGTCGATCCCCTCGGCCTCGAGCAGTTGCTTGATGAGGCGCGTCTGGTCGTCCGTGTCGAGGATCGTGAAGCCGCTCTTCAGGCCGACCAGCTCTGCATGGCGACGCAGGATGCGCACCCCGATCGCATGGAAGGTGCCGAGCCACATACCCTCGGCGGCACCGCCGATCAGGCCGCTCACCCGGTCCATCATCTCGCGTGCGGCCTTGTTGGTGAAGGTGACGGCGAGGATCTGCGAGGCGCGGGCGCGGCCCGAAATCAACAGGTGGGCGATGCGCGTGGTGAGCACACGGGTCTTGCCGGTGCCGGCGCCCGCCAGCACCAGCAGCGGGCCGGCATCGTGGATGGCAGCGGCGCGCTGCTCGGGGTTCAACCCCTCCAGATGGGCGAGCGACGCCACCGCGCGGGCCGGCGCCGGCGGCGACGGAGCGTCGGTGAGGTCGAACGGATCATCCGGCGGCGACATGCGCGATTGTATAGCAATGGCGCCTGTGGACGCCTATCCTCGGAACCGCCACGAAGGAGGCGGGTGAGCGGGATGACCGGCAATCGCGGTTTTTGGGCGCGAGCACGGGCCAACGCCGATAGCGAGGGCTCGGGAGGCGGGACGTCGAGCTTGCCGCCGGCAGTCGCGTCCGCCCTGCCGTCGGTCGTTGGCCTTGCCGCGCGCATCCCTGAGGACCGGCGGACAGCCCGGACGCTCGGCACGGAGCGCGAGGGGCATGGCATCTTGATCGACGACGATGGGCTGATCGTCACCATCGGCTATCTCATCATGGAGGCTCAGTCGGTGACGATCACCGACCTTTCGGGCCACGAATTGCCGGCGCGTATCGTCGGCTACGACTACGAGAGCGGGTTCGGTCTGGTCCGGACGCTGCGCCCGCCGGCCGTGGGACCGATTCGCTTCGGCGATTCCGATTCGCTCGATGTCCGGAGCGAGGCCTGGGTCGCGGGTGTGGGCGGTGCCAAGGCATCACTGAAGGTGCGGGTCGCCGGCCGGCGCGAATTCGCCGGTTACTGGGAATATCTGCTCGATGATGCGCTGTTCACGGTGCCGGCCTATCCGCTGTGGGGCGGCTCTGGGCTCATCGGGCAGGATGGCACATTGCTGGGCGTTGGATCGCTCCTCGTGCAGGAGGCGCTGGGTCCGGGCGCGCCCGCGTTCCCGGGCAACATGTTCGTTCCGATCAACCGCCTCAAGCCGATCTTCGATGAGCTTCTGGCGAATGGGCGTATCAGCACGCCACCCAAGCCGTGGCTTGGCGTCTACACGATGGAACACCGCGGACAACTCGTGATCGGCGGTATCGCGGAGGGCGGTCCGGCGGATCGTGCCGGTCTGAAGCAGGGCGACGTCCTGCTGGCTCTAAACGGTGAGGAACTCGACGAGGTCGCGGAGTTCTATCGTCTGCTGTGGGCGGCCGGCCCTGCCGGTGTGCCCCTGAGTTTCCGGCTACAGCGCGACAGTGATGCCTTCGACATGACGATCCGTTCGGGCGATCGGATGAAGTACCTCAATTTCGAATCCAGCCTGTGAATTGTTGGCGCCTCGGTGCTTTGACGGGGCCGTCGACCGGTCGCTAGTTTGGCCCGGCATCATACAGGGGAACGGGATGGCCAAAGCCTTCGCCTCGCAGGCGGATCTCGCCGACAAGAAAATCACGTTCAGCCGGATGTCGGATCATGCCTACGCCTTCACCGCCGAGGGCGACCCCAACACGGGAATCGTGATCGGCGACGACGCGGTCATGGTGATCGATACCCAGGCGACCCCGGTGATGGCGCAGCAGGTGATCGAGCGCGTGCGCAGTGTCACGGACAAGCCGATCCGCTATGTCGTGCTCACGCACTACCACGCGGTTCGGGTGCTGGGCGCTTCGGCCTACGAGCCGCAGCACATCATCTGCTCGGAAGCCACCCGCGAGATGATCGTCGAGCGGGGCGCGCAGGACTACAAGTCCGAGGTCCAACGCTTCCCGCGGCTTTTCCAGGCGGTCGAATCGGTGCCCGGGCTGACCTGGCCCACGATCGTCTTCAACGACCGCACGTCGCTGTGGCTCGGCAAGCTTCAGGTCGACATCATCCATGCGGGGCGGGGCCACACCAAGGGCGACACGATCGTGTGGCTGCCGCAGGATCGTGTGCTGTTCAGCGGCGATCTCGTCGAGTACGGCGCGGCGCCCTACTGCGGCGACGCCCACTTCAAGGATTGGCCGCAGACGCTGCAGAAGCTGCGCGACCTGCGCGCCGACGCGCTGGTTCCGGGTCGGGGCGACGCCCTGATGGGCGAAGCGGCGGTTGAGGAGGGGTTGGCCGGCACGCAGGCCTTCTTGACCGACCTCTATCGCGTCGTGTCGGACCGGGTCGCCGCCGGCGACGATCTGCGCGCGGTCTATGAGAAGACTTACGCGGCGCTCCAGCCGCGCTACGGCAACTGGGTGATTTTCGAGCACTGCATGCCGTTCAATGTCTCGCGGGCCTTCGACGAGGCCAAGGGGCTCGACCATCCGCGCATCTGGACGGCCGAGCGCGATATCGAGATGTGGCAGTCGCTGGAGCGCGCCGCCTGAGCGCCCGCCGATGGGCTCCTACGCCTACCGGGCCTATCCCTACCGCCGGCCGCCCGAACTGGACGGCACCGCGACGCGACGCGGCGTAACCATCGTCGGGGCTGGCTTGGCCGGTCCGACGCTCGCGCTGTTGCTGGCACGGCACGGTGTGCCGTCGCTGCTGCTCGACGAGGACGACACGGTGAGCGTCGGCAGCCGTTCGATCTGCCAAGCCAAGCACACGCTGGAAGTCTGGGACCAGATCGGCGTCGCCGCCCCGGTGGTGGCCAAAGGCGTCACCTGGGACCAAGGCGAGGTGCTGCTGGGAGAACGGCCGATCTACCGCTTCCATCTCCAGCCCGAGCCCGGCCACAAATTCCCGGCCTTCGTCAATCTGCAGCAATACTATGTCGAGGAGTACCTGTACGCGCGCTGCCTCGCCGAGCCGCTGATCGAGCTGCGGCCGCGTCACAAGGTGGTCGGCATCGACAACGGCGCAGAGGGAGTGACGCTTTCGGTCGAGACGCCGGACGGAACCGTCCCGATCGTGTCGGACTGGGTCGTGGCGTGCGACGGCGTGCGTAGCGCCATCCGCCGCCTGCTCGATCTGCCGTTTCCCGGCGAGGTTTTCGACGATCGCTTCCTGATCGCCGACATCCGCTTGCGCGCCGAACTGCCGGCGGAGCGGCGCTTCTGGTTCTATCCGCCGTTCCATCCCACCAACTCGGTGTTGATGCATCGTCAGGCCGACGACGTGCTGCGTGTGGACTTCCAGCTCGGTCGCGATGCCGATCCTGTCGAGGAAGCCAAACCGGAGAACGTCGATCGCCGGCTGCGCGGCATGTTCGGCCCGGATGCCGAGTGGGAGCACGAGTGGACGAGCGTCTACACCTTCACGTGCCGTTCCCTGGACCGCTTCGTCCATGGCCGTACGATCTTCGCCGGCGACTCCGCGCATGTCGTGTCGCCTTTCGGTGCGCGCGGCGGTAACTCCGGTGTCGATGACGTCGACAACCTCGCCTGGAAGCTGGCGCGTGTCGTGCGGGGGGAGTCATTTCAGGCGTTGCTCGATAGCTACGACATCGAACGCCGCGCGGCGGCGCGCGAGAACATCCGGCAGTCGACCCGCAGCACCGATTTCATCACGCCGAAGTTCGCCGCGTCGCGCGTGTTCCGCGACGCAACCCTCGCGCTCGCCCGCGACTATCCGTTCGCCCGGGCGTTCCTCAATAGCGGGCGGTTGTCGGTGGCGACGGCGGCGCCGGGCTCGCCGCTGTCCACGCCCGATATCGACGCGGACTGGACCGGCGGCCCCGCACCCGGCGAGCCGATGATCGACGCGCCGCACACCAACCGATGGCTGATCGATCAAGTCGGGAAGGGCTTTGCGCTGTTGGCATTCGACGCCGACGGACTTCGCCCGCCAAGGGATGTCACCGTGGTCGCCCTGTCAGCATCCGGTGTGGCGGCCCGGCGATATGGTGCGGCACCGGGCACGGTGTACCTGATCCGGCCGGATCGCTATGTCGCCGCGCGCTGGCGACAGCCCAACGACGCAGTAATTGAAAAGGCATGGCGTCGGGCCTGCGGGGAGGGGAGGGCATCATGACAGCGGCTAGTGGCTCGGGCCTGCGGCGCGACCTCGCGTTGAAGCGGCCCGACGATGTCTACAACGCCATCGTCGACGCCCATCGGGACCTCGACGACGCTGCGTGCCGGGCTTTCGATGCCCGCCTGATCCTGCTTCTCGCCAATCAGGTCGGCGACGATGCCGCGGTGCTCGCCGCGATCGATGCCGCGCGGGAGACCGCGTGAGCCGACCGCTGGAGGGACGCCACGCGCTGGTGACCGGCGCCGCGCGTGGCAACGGTGCCGCCATCGCCGAGGGGCTGGCGGCCGCGGGCGCGCACGTCCTGCTCGTCGACATCGACGGCGCGGGTGCGCGACAGACGGCCGAAGCCATCGTCGCGCGCGGCGGTCGGGCCGATGCGGCGACGCTCGATGTCTGCGATGCCGACGCCTGCGCCGCGCTGGCCGAGAAGGGGCGGCGGGAACGACCGCTCGATATCCTGGTGAACAACGCCGGCATTCTGGTGCGCGCCACGCTGGACACGGAGTCCGGCCGCACTGACTGGGAGCGCACCCTCTCGGTCAATCTCCAGGGGACCTACAACGTCACGATGGCGTTCCTGGACCAGCTCAAGGCCCGGCGCGGCTGCATCGTGTCGATTGCCTCGGTGAACGCCTATGCCGCGCCGCGCGGCAGCGGCGCCTACAACGTGTCCAAGGCGGCGCTGGTGCAGTTCACGCGCTCGCTGGCGAGCGAACTCGCCGCCGACGGTGTTCGGGTGAACGCGATCGCGCCCGGCATCATCGCGACCGACATGACCGTCTCGACCCGCAGCGAGCCCGGTCGACTCGAGGCGTATCTGCGGCACGTCCCGATGCAGCGGGTCGGCGAACCGCGCGAGCTCGCGGGACCGGTCGTGTTCCTGTGTTCCGACGCCGCGAGCTACGTCACCGGCGCGGTCCTGCCTGTCGATGGAGGGTTTCTTGTCGTCTGACCTCGTCGTGCGCGACGCAACGGCCGCCGACGCGTCGCTGCTGCACCGCTTCTCCGTGGCGCTCGCGACGTACGAGGACGAACCGGACGCCGTGCGCGCGACGCCGGAGACCCTGGCGCGCGACGGATTCGTGGCTAACCCGCAGTTCGGCGCGGTGATCGCCGAGCGCGGCGCGACGGCGGTCGGCTTCGCCCTGTTCACGTTCAACTACTCGGTGTGGAGCGGTGCGCGCGGCATCTTCGTCGAGGATATCTGGGTCGAGCCGGCGGAGCGTCGTGGCGGTGTCGCACGGGCGTTGCTGGCGGCGCTCGCCCGCGCCTGCGCCGCTCGCGGCTACAAGCGCATCGATCTCAATGTGCTCGACTGGAACAGTGCCCGCGGCTTCTACGAAACGCTCGGCTTTCGCTGGATCCGAAACTGGCTCCCGTATCGTCTTGAGGGCGAATCGCTGATGCGACTGGCCGAGATCACTTCTTCGCAAGACTGATCGTTCGTCCGGCCTTGGCCGGCTTCGCGAGGGCGTGGTGCGTCGCCCAGATCGCGTCGAGGCGTTGGCGAGCCCAATCAGGCCACGGTGCCGAGCGGCGGCTGGCATGGTCGATGTTGATCACGACCGTCTCGTTCGTCGCCGCGAGATAGTTCAGTTCGGCATGATGCATCTCGTGAAAGAGGTGCACGCGTTTGGCGTCGCGGTCGAGCAGCTGTGTTGTAAAGCGCATCGGCGCGTCCTGGCGCATCTCTCGGTCGTAGGTCACGTGCGTTTCCAGCACGAACGTCATGCCGTGCTTGCCGTCCACGTAGGATCGGCCCAATCCCATGTTCCGCATGAACGCGCCTGAGGCCTGGTCGAAGGCGGCGACGTAGAAGGCGACGTTCATGTGACCGTTCCAATCGACCCACTCCGGCAGCACTCGTGCGCGGTGAACCGCAAGCGGTGCGTCGAGGACCAGTTCAGGCAGCGGATAGGGTGCCGTCGCGGTGGATTCCGTCATGGCGGGGGCAGGCATTTTCATGCGGCGGACCGTAGCGAAACCGGCAGGTGCGGGGCAAGGTCGGCTCAAGAGAGGTGACGCGATGCAGAAAATGACCAAGGCGCTTGTAATCGGGGTCGGCGCTGAGCGTGGTCTCGGCGCCGCGGCTTGCCGCCGGTTCGCGCGGGAAGGACATCACGTGATCGTCGCGGGCCGCACGCGCGCGAAGCTGGATGCCGTGGTGCAGACGATCGTCGCGGCCGGGGGCAGCGCATCGGCCGCTGTCGTCGATGCAACCAACGAACGCGCGGTCATCGAGTTGTGGGACGAGGCGATGGCCGACGATGAAGCCGGCGCGCCCGCCGAGATCGCGGTCTTCAATGTCGGCAACAACATGTCGGGCGACCTGCGCGAGATGACGGCGGCCTATTTTGAGGAAGCCTGGCGCCTGGCCTGCTTCGCGGGCTTTCTCTTCGGCCGGGAGGCGGCGCGGCGATTGGCGCCGCTGGGACGCGGCACCGTGATCTTCACCGGCGCCTCGGCCTCGATGCGCGGCCGGCCCCGCTTCGCCGCCTTTGCTGCCGCCAAGGGCGGGTTGCGCCTTCTTGTGCAGGCCATGGCGCGCGAGTTTGGGCCCATGGGTATTCATGTCGCTCATGTCATCGTGGATGGCGGAATCGACGGCGAACGGCTGAATACGCGCAACCCGACGGCCCGCGACCGCTTGGGTCCCGATGGCTTGCTCGACCCGGACGCCATCGCCGAGACCTACTGGCACCTCCATCGACAGCATCGCAGCGCCTGGACCCATGAACTGGACGTGCGCCCGTTCAAGGAGACGTTCTGATCAGGGAATCTCGAGGAGTTCGCGGGCCACGAGATCCGGGGCGGACAGGATGCAATTGTGGCCGGCGGCGATGGGCCGGAACCTGACGCCAGGCATTGAAGCTGCCCGTTCGTGATTGCCGGCGGAGACCGGGTAACGCGGGCTGGTACAGGCGACGTAGGTCATGGGCAGACCGTTGCCCGGCGGATGCGCGAGAGCGATTGGGTCGGTGTAGCAGCGCAGCGGATGGGGTGTGAGCTGTCGGTGCGTCCAGATCGCGAGATCCGGATCGTCGATGATCAGGCTGCCCGGTGGCGCGAAGGGCAGCACGGGAACGTCGCCGACGTGCGTCACGAGCTTCCGCCGCTTGGCGACGATGTGTTCGGGGATACGGCCGAAGATCGACTGGCCGTCGCGCGCGAAGCCACCGTCCAGGATCACCAGGTGAGCCAGCCGTTCCGCGACACGGTCGGCGACGAGTTGGGTGATCAGGCTCCCGAAACTGTGGCCGACCAGGATGACCTCGCGCAGGTCTTCACGCTCGAGGCGGTCCACGACATCGTCCCGCATCGCCTCGTTGCCGATGGCGGTCGACAGTTCGCCCGCGCGCTCACCCACGCCGGGCAGCGCCCATGCCTCGGCCGTCCGTCCTGCCGCACGCAATCGCTGAACCACGAACTGCCATGTCCAGGCGCCCATCCAGGCTCCGGGGAGCAGGACGAAAGGCCGGTGATCGGGGGCGCCCTCGGACGCCGGCGCAGGTCCGGTCACCGGCCGCCTGCGCTCTCAAGAACCGTCGCCATCTCGCGCTGACCGCGCTGACGGGCATGCTGCAACGGTGTGACGCCCTGGTGGTCGGCGAGGTTCACGCCGGCGCCCCGCGCGAGCAACAGGCGCGCGATCTCAAGATGGGCCGGCCCGCCATCGCCCAGGATCACCGTCTCCAGCAAGGCCGTCCATCCGAGGCGATTGTAGTGGTCGACGTCGATCGACGTCTTCAGAAGCTCGCGCACGGTCTCGACATGGCCGTAGTGGCAGGCCGGGATGAGCGCTGTTCCGCCGAAGCGGTTGGTGCTCTTGAGGTTAGCGCCGGCTGCCAGAGTCATGCGCAGGATCTCCAGATGACCACGCGCACCCGCGAGCAGGTAGGCACTGTTCAACATCTGGTCCTGAGTGTTCACGTCGGCGCCGGCGGCGATCAGGATCCGAGCGACGTCGGGCTTGTTGGCATAGGTGGCGGTCAGAAGCGCTGTTCGCCCTTGCGCGTCCTGCGACCGCACACTCGCACCGTCCGCGAGCAGACGTCTCACGGCTGCCGCGTCGCCGCGCTCCGCGGCTGCGAGCAGTGTGCGATCAATTTCGCGGAGCGCGGTCTGCGCATGTGCCGCGCAGGAAATCGCGAGAGCCTCAACCAGAGTCGCCAGTCTATGCATCCGTTTCACGTCCCCCAACGTGCGTGCTACGCTGCCCCAACAGCAAGGGAATTGCCATGACTGCGATGAATCGACGGGTGCTTCTGAAGTCGCGCCCGAGCGGCGAGCCGACTGTCGCCAATTTCGAGATTTCCGACGCACCGATCCCGGAGCCCAAGGAGGGAGAGTATCTCTCCCGGACGATCTGGATGTCGCTCGACCCCTACATGCGCGGTCGCATGGACGACGCCAAGGGCTACGCCGCCAACGTCAATCTCGGCGACCCGATGGTCGGCGGAACGGTCGGGCAGGTGCTGAAGTCGCGCAATCCCAAGTTCAAGGAAGGCGACTATATCGCCGAGTTCTCCGGCTGGCAGAGCCACGCGGTTTCCAATGGCGCCGGCGTGATGAAGCTCGATCCGGCGGCCGCGCCGATCTCCACGGCGCTGTCGGTCCTCGGCATGCCCGGCATGACCGCGTGGTGGGGACTGATGCAGATCGGCAAGCCGAAGGCTGGCGAGACCGTTGTGGTTTCGGCCGCGTCCGGCGCGGTCGGATCGGTGGTCGGCCAACTCGCGCGGTTGCGGGGCTGCCGCGCCGTCGGGATCGCCGGGGGCAAGGACAAGTGCGACTACGTCGTCAAGGAACTGGGATTCGATGCCTGCATCGACTACCGCGCCGAGGGGACGAACCTGTTCAAGGCGATTCGCGCGGCGTGCCCGAAAGGCATCGACATTTATTTCGAGAATGTCGGCGGCGCGGTTCAGGCTGCGATCCTGCCTCAGATGAATGATTTCGGCCGCATCCCGCTCTGCGGGCTGATCTCGCAATACAACGCCACTGCGATGAGCCCGGGCCCCGATTGGCGGCTCCTGCTGATCAAGCGGCTGACAGTGTCGGGCTTTATCGTGTCCGACCACTTCACCACCATGGGCGAGTTCTGGAGGGAAGTGCCGGCCGCGGTGCGGGGCGGCCAGATCAAGTACCGCGAGGATATCGTCAAGGGTATCGACAACGCGCCGGAGGCGTTCATCGGCCTGCTCAAGGGCCGCAATTTCGGCAAGCTGCTCATCCAGGTGGGTGACGACCCCACCCGCAAGTGACGGAAAGAGAACAAACGACATGACCGACAAGGACAAGAAGGCGCCGGCACCGGCGCGTCCCGCCACCACCGTGCTGCTGCTGCGGCCCAGCCGCCGTGCTGACCCGGCGTCGGCACTCGAGGTCTTCATGGTGGTGCGCCATCAGCAGATCGACTCCTTTTCGGGCGCGCTCGTGTTTCCCGGCGGCAAGCTCGAGGACGCCGACGGCGCGGCCGCTTTGCGCGGGCGCTGCACCGGCGCCGCGGCGCTCTCCGACTCCGAACTGGCGTTTCGGGTGGCGGGCGTCCGGGAGGCATTTGAAGAGTGCGGGATCCTGCTCGCGCGCCGGCGCGGCGAGGCGGACCTGATCGCGGCGGCGGCCCTGAAACCGATCGAGGCCCGCTGGCGCGAGAAGCTCGCGAAGGACGAGGCCAGCATCGTCGATCTGGTCGAGGCCGAGAACCTCGACCTCGCCACCGATCTCATGGTGCCGTTCGCGCACTGGATCACACCCACCTTCGTCCCCAAGCGCTTCGACACCTGGTTCTTCGTCGCCTCCGCGCCCATCGACCAGGTGGCGTTGCATGACGGCAGCGAGTCCGTGGATTCGGTGTGGATCGGCGCCCAGCAGGCGATCGACGAAGCGGGGGCGGGCAAGCGGACGCTTGTGCATGCCACCCTCAAGAACCTGCAACTGCTGTCGGAGGGCGTGACCGTCGACGGTGCCCTGGCGCAGGCGCGCGCCCGCAAGGTCGTGACGGTCCAGCCCTGGGTCGAGGTCAGGGACAACAAGCGGTTCCTGCACATTCCCGCGGATGCCGGCTATCACACGCCGGTGCGCGAGATGACTTGGGACGCCGGGCAGAACGCCGTTCCGCAGACTGGAAGATAGGCCCGCATCGCGGCCCGCCCATACCGAAAACCGCCTCGCGCGCGCCGAGGTGGCGCGCTATGTACGCCTGAACGAGCGTTCATAACCTGGCGCCGCCGGGCTTGAGGGAGGTCTGGAACAAGATGGTCGGAATTGTCGCCTATGGGGCCTACGTGCCGCGCCTGCGGCTCAGCCGGCAGGCTGTCTATGACGCCAACAAGTGGTTCGCTGGCGGCCTGCGCGGCCTCGCCAAGGGCGAGCGCTCGATGGCCAACTGGGATGAGGACTCCATCACCATGGCCGTCGAGGCGTCGCGCGACTGCCTCACCAGCCACAAGGCCGAGGACGTCCGCCAGATTTACTTCGCCTCGACGACGCACCCCTTCAAGGATCGGCAGAACGCCGGCGTGATCGGGACCGCGCTCAACGTCGAGCAGGATCTGATGGCCTCGGATGTCGGCGGCTCGCAGAAGGCGGGCACCTCGGCACTCATCGCCGGCCTCAACGCCTCACGTGGCGGCCGCAGCTCGCTGGTCGCGGCGGCGGACAAACGGATGACCCGCGTGGCGTCCGCGAACGAACTCAACTACGGCGACGGGGCGGCAGCCCTGCTGTGCGGTACCGAGAACGTCGTGGCCAAGCTGGTCGGCCACCATTCGGTATCGATGGACTTCGTCGACCATTTCCGCGGCGACGAGAGCGACTTCGACTATGGTTGGGAGGAGCGCTGGATCCGCGACGAGGGCTACACCAAGATCGTGCCCCCCGCCATCAAGGCCGCGCTCGCCGCCTGCAAGCTCAAGGGCGCGGACATCACGCACTTCATCATGCCGAGCCTGATGCCGGCGGTGCCCAAGCAGATGGCCAAGATGAGCGGCGTCGGCGAGGGCGCGGTGCGCGACCTGCTGGGCGCGACGCTCGGCGACACCGGCGCGGCGCATGCCCTGGTGATGCTGGTGGACGCGCTGGAGAACGCCAAGGCGGGCGACCGCATCATGGTCGTGGCCTTCGGCCAGGGCGTCGACGTGCTGGTGTTCGAGGCGACGGAGGCGCTCGCCAAGCTGCCGAAGCGTCGCGGCGTCAGCGGCTGGATGGCACGGCGGAAGGAAGAGAAGAACTACATGAAGTTCCTCGCCTTCAACGAGATGCTGCCGATCGACAAGGGTATGCGCGCGGAGTTCGACAAAAAGACCGCCCTCAGCATCCTGTGGCGCAAGCGCGACATGATCTACGGCCTGGTCGGCGGCAAGTGCCGCGTCTGCGGCACCGTCCAGTTCCCGCGAAGCCAGGTTTGCGTCAATCCGAACTGCCATGCGGTGGACAGCCAGGACCCCTACAACATGTCCGGGCTCGAAGCGTCGGTCATGTCGTTTACCGCCGACGCGCTCACCTATTCGCCGGACCCGCCGGCCTACTACGGGATGATCACGTTTCCCGAGGGCGGGCGGTTCATGGCGGACTTCACCGACAGCGATAAGGAGCAGGTCAAGGTCGGCGCCAAGATGCGCATGACCTTCCGGGTCCGCGACAACGACCAGATGCGCGGCGGCTTCAAGCGGTACTTCTGGAAGGCGGCGCCTGCCTGACGGCCGTCGTCTTCCACTGTTCAAAGGGTTAAACTCGCGACACTCGCACCAAGGAGACCGACCATGGCTCGCGGAATCAAGGACAAGGTGGCGATTCTCGGAATGGGTTGCTCGAAGTTCGGCGAACGCTGGGACAGCGGCGCCGAAGAGCTGATGCTGGAAGCCTACAAGGAGGCGATCGCCGATGCCGGCATCGACTCCAAGCAGATCAACGCCGCGTGGTTTTCGACCGCGATCGACGAGGTCCATGTCGGCAAGTCCGGCATTCCGCTCAGCACGACGCTGCGACTGCCCAACATTCCCGTGACGCACGTCGAGAACATGTGCGCGTCGGGCACCGAGGCGTTCCGCGGCGCCTGCTACGCGGTGGCGTCGGGCGCCGCCGATTTCGCGCTGGCGTTGGGCGTCGAGAAGCTGAAGGACACGGGCTACGGCGGCCTCCCCGGCGGCCGCGGCGCGCCGCTGCAGCAGCTCTGGAACGCCAACGGCACCGCGCCGGGCAACTTCGCCCAGCTCGCGACCGCCTACATGGCCGCTCACGGCGTCGGTGGCGACGATCTCAAGCGCGCTATCGGGCATGTGTCTTGGAAGAGCCATCAGAACGGCGCCAAGAACCCCAAGGCCCACCTCCAGAAGGCGGTGGAAATGGACACGATCCTGAACGCTCCGATGATCGCCTCGCCGCTCGGCCTCTTCGATTGCTGCGGCGTGAGCGATGGCGCCGCCGCTGCGATCGTGACCACGCCCGAGATCGCCAAGGCGCTCGGCAAGTCCAACATCGTGAGCGTGAAGGCGCTGCAGCTCTCGGTCTCCAACGGCTCGGAGTCCGGCCACAACTCGTGGGACGGCAGCTACTTCCACACGACCCGCATCGCCTCGAAGAAGGCCTATGAAGAGGCCGGCATCAAGAACCCGCGCGGCGAGGTCTCGATGTTCGAGGTGCACGACTGCTTCTCGGTCACCGAACTCGTGACCATGGAGGACCTTCACATCTCCGAGACCGGCAAGGGCTGGAAGGACGTGCTCGACGGTTTCTACGATGCCGACGGCAAGATCCCGTGCCAGATCGACGGCGGCCTCAAGTGCTTCGGTCATCCGATCGGCGCCTCGGGCCTGCGGATGCTCTACGAGATGTATCTGCAGTTCCAGGGCCGCGCCGGCGCGCGCCAGCTCAAGGACCCTCGCATCGGCATGACCCACAATCTGGGCGGCGCCCCGCGCGAAAACGTTTCGAGCGTGGCGATCGTCGGTCGCTTCGAATAGCGGCGGCTTGTCAGGGCCCTCTTTCCGGCCGCTAGGCCGGGAAGAGGGCTTTTCTCTGAACAGCGACCGGGGAGGGGCGCGTGCAGCTCGACAAGGCTCTGATCGGCCACACCTTCAAGGCCTTCACCACCACGGTGGAGGCCGGCAAGGTCAGGCTCTTCTGCAAGGCGATCGGTGAGGAAAACCCGATCTACACCGACCCGGCGGCGGCGAAGGCGGCGGGACATCCCGGCATCCCGGTGCCGCCCACGTTCTTTACCGCGCTCACCAACGACGATCCGGATAAGGGCGGGCTGCTGCGGCTTCTCAAGGTCGATATCGGTCTGATTCTGCACGGTGAGCAGCACTACGAGTATCTGGCGCCCGTGCATGTCGGCGACCGCGTCACCTGCCAGCAGAAGGTGGTGGACATCTACGACAAGAAGGGCGGCGCGCTCTGGTTCGTGGTCTCGGAGACCGAACTCAAGGATCAGACGGGCAAGCCGGTGGCCAAGGCGCGCGGCATTACCGTCGTGCGCAACCCCGACGGCGCGAAGAAGTGAGGGAGACCGCCATGGCGACCGCACCCAAGTTCGACCAGGTCAAGGTGGGCGACGCGCTTCCGGCGCTCGTCCTGCCGCCGATCAACCGTCACCAGCTCGCGCTCTACTGCGGCGGTTCGGGCGACCACAATCCGATCCACGTCGATATCGACTTCGCCAAGAAGTTCGGTTTCAAGGACGTCTTCGCCCACGGCATGCTGTCGATGGCGTTCCTCGGCCGCCTCGCCACCTCGTGGGTACCGCAGGGCCAGGTCCGCAAACTCGGTACGCGCTTCACCTCCATCACTTGGGTGGGCGACGTCATTACCGTGACCGGCAAGATCACGGGCAAGCGCGAGGAGGGCGGCGCCAGACTGGTCGACCTCGAGATCAAGTGCACAAACCAGAACGGCCAGGATACGCTGCAGGGCGACGCCACGGTCGTGTTGAACTGAGGCCAGGGAGCAAGACATGGGTCAGATGGACGGCAAGGTCGCGATCGTCACCGGATCGGGGCGCGGCATCGGCCGCGAGATCGCGCTGCGGCTGGTGCGCGACGGCGCGAAGGTGGTCATCAACGACATCGACGAGGCGCCGGCGAAGGAGACCATTGCCGACATCGAACGGATGGGCGGCAAGGCCGTCGCGTGCAACGGTGATGTTTCCAAGCCGGATTTCGGCGATCGCATCGTCAAGACCGCGGTCGACGCGTTCGGCGGCTGCCATGTTGTCGTGAACAACGCCGGCTACACTTGGGACTCGGTCATCCAGAAGATGACCGACGAGCAGTGGCACGCCATCCTCGAAGTGCATCTCACGGCGCCGTTCCGCATCCTGCGCGCATTCCAGCAGCATTTCCGTACCGAAGTGGAGAAGGAGCGTTCGGCCGGCAAGCGCATCGTGCGCAAGGTCGTCAACATCTCGTCGACCTCGGGCGTCAACGGCAATGCCGGTCAGTCGAACTACTCCGCGGGCAAGGCCGGCATCGTCGGCCTTACCAAGACGCTGGCCAAGGAGTTCGGCCGCTACGACGTCACGGTGAACGCCGTGGCGTTCGGGTACATCCAGACCCGCCTCACCAAGCCGCTGGCGCAGGGCGAGGATGGCGAGATCGAGGTGCAGGGTCGCAAGGTCAAGATCGGCGTCCAGGGCGGTCGGATCGCGGCCATGAACCAGATGATCCCGCTCGGCCGCGGCGGGCTGCCGGAAGAGGCCGCAGGATCGGTGTATCTCTTCTGCAGCCCCGACAGCGACTATGTCAGCGGCCAGTGCCTGGTGGTGAACGGCGGCCTATGACGGGCTGCTGCGCCGACCGAAAACGAGGGCAGTCGCGGCGACGTTAAACGCGACACAACAGGCCAGCGGCAGGCCGTAGCCGCCGCTGGCGTCGCGCAGGATGCCGAGCAGACCCGGTCCGAACGCGTAGGCGAGCTGGGCCACCGCGGTCGAGGCGGCCACGGTGGCGGCAAACGCGCCGGCCTCGAACTCGCGCTGGATGATGAGGGGCGCGAGCGTGATGTTGTTGCCGACCGACAGCCCGTAGATGCCGCACGCCAGATAGACCTCGAGCGGCGTGGCCGCGACCATCAGCCCGGCGATGGCGCCCACCTGTAGAAGGAAAGACCCAGCCGAGACGCGCCTCGGATCCAGTCGATCGATCACCAGCCCCATGCCGACGCGGCCGACCAGGGCGGTTGCCGAGGTGATCACGAGCGCAAGGGAGGGCGCGACGTCGCCGGCGGGGCGAAAATCCGGATCGGCGATCAGGGGGACGAGGTGGGTGAGGAGGCCGACCTGCGCGGCCAGCACCAGCGCGAACGGACCGGCCACGGTCCAGAAGCCGGGTGAGCGCAGCGGGGCCCAGCGGCTTTGGCCGCGCGCGCGCGACGCAACCGGGACGGGACCGCGTCGCACGAACGCCAGCACGGCCCCACCGGCAATCGCCACCCCGCAGCCCAGCATCACCGGCAGGGTGATGCCAAAGCCCGCCTCCTCGATACCCCAGAGCATCAGCGGCGCCACGGCGAGGCCGGCCACGGTCGCGCCGCTCAGCGCGAGATTGAGCGCGAGCCCGCGCTTGCGCTCGAACCACTGGCCGACGGTCGCGGCGATCGGCGCGACCGATGTGGCGTTCCAGCCGATCGCCGCCACGGCCAGGATCGCGGCGAGCTGCCAGGGGTTTTGCACGACGGGCAGCAGGCCGAAGCTGATGGCCAGGATCGCGAGGCCGGCGAGGAACACCGCGCGCGACCCGAATCGGCCGATCGCCTCGCCGATCCAGGGCAGCAGCAGCGCGCCCACGACGTAGTGGCCGGTGACGAGCGCGGAGATCAGGCTGGTCGACCAGCCGTGCACCTTGCGCAATTCGACGAGGTAGATGCCGTGGGCATAGAAGCCGAAGCCCCAGGCGAAGACCGCCGTCAGGAAGCACGCCAGGACAACGCCCCAGGCGCGCTCCGTCACAGCTGACTCAAGAACGGCCGACATGCGCCGAAACGCACTGCCAGCGTCCGTCACGCCACTGCCAGTCGTCGGTGTAGCGACCGCTGCCCGCCGTTCCGTCGGCTTTCCGATAGGTCGTGCGGGCATGGATGATCGCGAAATCCCGAAAGAGACGAATGAGGACGTCGTGTGCCAGCAAGCCGCTGACGCCGGCCCCGGCAGCCGTGTGGGACAGGAACCCCGCCTTGTCGAGCAATCGACCGTCGGCGGTGGTGCAGCGAAAGTCATTGGCGAGGTTGGCCTCGAACCAGGCCACGTCGGATTGCTCGACCGACCGAATGTAGTGCCGATTGAGTTCCGTCAGAACGGCGCGCTCGCGCGCAGGGTCGCCAACTGATGCGTTCATTGAGGCTCTCTCTTCATCGAACGCCGAGGATGGCCGCCGCGGGCGAGTCGCGGTTGCGCTCCAGCGCTTCCATCGTGGCACGGTACCCCGCCTCTACGACGGCGTCGAAGCTCGTCCAGTCCAGCAGGTCGAAGCCACCGACAGGGGGCAGCACGAGAAGATCGGCGGCCTGACGGTCTTCCAGCGCGCGCGCGGTGCTCGAGACGAGGGCGGACCGAAGCAGAATGCGCACGATCGACGGGATCGGCAGCGTCTCGCGCCGCTTCCAGACGAGGCGACGGAAGAACTGCCACGCCGACCAGGGTTCCTGCACGTCGGCGCCGGCGGCCATCGCACCGCCGGTATCGATGTCGATGCCGATGGTGAGGCCACGGCCCAGCTTGCGCATCGCCCGCACCGGGAAGTTGTCGATCACGCCGCCATCGACATGGACGCTGCCCGCCTCGGTGTGCGGTGCCAGCACGCCCGGTATCGATGTCGATGCCGATGGTGAGGCCACGGCCCAGCTTGCGCATCGCCCGCACCGGGAAGTTGTCGATCACGCCGCCATCGACATGGACGCTGCCCGCCTCGGTGAGCGGTGCCAGCACGCCCGGGATCGAGACACTGGCGCGCAGCCAACGCCATACCTCGCCGCGATCGTGCAGGTCCGATCGCGAATCGGTGAGGTTGGCCGTAACGCAGAAGAACGCGAGCGGCAGATCTTCGATCCGCAGGTCGCCGAAGGTCGCCTGCAACAGCCGCGTCACGCGTCGGCCACCGAACAGCGACACCAGCGGCACCGTGTAGTCGCTGAGCGGGTTGGTCGCCACAAAGGAACGCCGAAACCGTTCATCCATCTCGGCGTCTGTCCAGCGCGCGGCGGCGGCGGCCGCTACGATCGCACCCATGCTGGTTCCACCGGCCAGGTCGATCGGAACGCCGGCGGCTCGCAGCGCCTTCACGGCGCCGATATGCGCGAAGCCGCGGGCACCGCCGCCGGCCATCACCACGCCGACCGCCGTTCCGGTCAGCAGCCGCGCGAGGCGGTCGATATCGCCGGCCGTATCGAGTCGCACATGGTGGTGTGGGCCAAAGGCACCGTCGGCCAGCAGTGCTGCGGTGGAGCCGGGTGCCGCGTCGCGCGCATCGTGCAGCAGCACGAGCTCGCGCCGGCGCTGGAAGACTTCGCCCGCCGCCTCAGTCTCCAGCGGGAAGGGCAGGGACGTGGGTCGGGGATCGTCGGCGCGGCGCAGCACGATCAGACAATCGGCCTGACGCAGACAGAGGCGGGTCCAGTCAGTGTCGCCCGGATCGGCGCGATAGACGACGTGCGCCGATTCGGCTTCGCATCGACTGAACCACTCCGGCCCGCGCTCAGCGGATTCCGGCCCCAGCATCTGCGTATCGCCGCCGCGTCGTTCCAGTGCCGCCGAGAGCGACACAGCGAAGCGCGCCGCCGGCACGTCGTGCCCCATGGGCAGAAGCGCGAACGTGCGTGGCTGGCGTCGCTTGTAGGGTGGGATTGAGGCCGTGCGAACCGCCACTTTGCGGGTGAGGGTCGCCAGGCCTTCGGGATGAGCACGGGCGAGCTCGTCGAAGTCTTCGCGGGCGAGTCGCCAGACCTCGCTATCCCGCAGCGCGGCGACGGCCCGGGTGCGGGGAGTCCCAGCCAACATCGACATCTCGCCCACAATGTCGCCGGGTGGGACCTCGGCGATTAGCTGCGGCTCATCTTGCGGGCTGTCGTGGCGAAAGACGCCGAGGCAACGGCCGCCACCAGATAGATCGCGTCTGACGCGGCGCCGGGCCGAAAGAGCGCGGCCCCGCCCTGCAGCGCGCGGAAAGTGAAGGCGCGTTCGAGAGTGGCCCGGGTGGCGTGGTCCAGCGACCCGAACAACGGTGCGCGGGCGAGCGCCCGCTCAAGCCGCGATCGCTGGTCGCCGGAGGCGCTGATGCTCACCCCGCCGCGAGGCCCTGGAGCGCCCAGCCGATAGTCTGTTCGGAGCGCGCGACCACCATCTCACGCCACTTGTCGCCGGCCGGAAAGAAGCGCTCCTTCATGAACGCCTTCATTTCGCGGCCTTGGGTCGAGTCGATACGGCCGCGCCGATGCAGCCAGTTGTCCTGCAGGACGGCCTTCATGACCTCCGGCACCGGATAGGTCCCGTACTCGATCGCCACGGAGGTCACTTCCGCATCCGGCAGCTCCTGCGGGATGCAGTCGGTCATGCAGCCGACCACGATGGCCGAGGTCGACGTCCCGGATTCGGGCGACGTCAGTTCCTTGCCGTACCAGGCATTGGCGCGGGCGAAGGACTTGGCGCCCGGTGGGACGGTGCAGATCAGCTCGCCATGGCCAAAGGGACCGAGCCCCGTGTGGTAGTCGATGACGCCCACGCGACGGGCGTGGCTGAGCTCCTGCCGGGCGATCGCGCGGATCGTGCGGTTGCTCCAGGTGGGCCGCGCGCCGCCGAAAAAGATGCCGTCGGGGTGGCTGTACTGGCCCCCCGATAGCGCGCCCTGCAGACCGAAGGCACCATGCTTCTGGGCATAGGCGGCGAATGTCGCCTGCATCGCGCCCCAGCTCGCGTCCGTCCAGTCTTGGGGCAGGACCGCGTCGGCCAGCTCGGCGTATCCCCGCGATGCCGGATAGGGCTTGTCGTGGTCTACGAAGTTTCGATTGAGATCGACATTGTCCTCGTTGACGCGGCGCGTCCACGCGAACCCGTGCGGATTGATCGCGTGCACGATGAGGCAGCCGGTGTCTGCCGGAAGTCGCGCGGGCCCGCCGCCGCGCAGCCACGCGATCTGCGCGCCCGATCCGCAATGGCCCTCAACCCCGTGCGTGGCGGAGATCAGGACCAGCATGTTGGGCGCATCGGCACGCCCGAAGCGCGCGGTGTCGAGATAGAGCGCATCGCCCGCCGGTCCGCGGCCGTAGGCGTTCAGCCACGACCGCAGCGCGCCGCCGGCCTCCGCGACCGCCGCGCAGAACTTCGGGCGGGCCTCGGCGTAATTCTCGGAAAAGCAGCTCGACAGGTTGTTCATTCGAATCTCCCCGTCTGGATGGTAGCCGGTTTGACGGGTCGCGCGAAAGCCGCCTGAATGCCGAAGTGAAAGGATCGGGCATGGGTTTCTTCACGTTGGAGACGATGCAGGCGCAATTGTCGCCGGGGGGCAATTTCTCGCCCTGGGTTTGGGACCTCGGCTTGAAGGCGGAAGCGGTGGGTGCGGACGAAGTGCGCGTGCGCCTGCCGTACAACGAGCGGATCGCGCGGCCGGGTGGTGTTGTGATCGGTCAGGCGATGATGGCCCTGTCGGACAGCATTCTGGTGCTGGCGTTCTGCGAGCGCCTCGGCCGCTTCGCCACCATGGCGACGATCTCGCTCACCACGAACTTCCTGCGGCCCGCCGTCCGTCAAGACATCATCGGCGTGGCGCGAGCGGTGAAGGTCGGTCGGACGACGGCGTTCGGCGAAGTCGACATCTTCGCTGACGGGTCGCCCGACAGGATCGCGCAGACGATCGGTTCGTTCGCCGTGTTGCCGGAAGGCGTCGGCGGCGTCTTCAAGCCCGCCGACGCGCGCGGCAGCCGCTGACTACGAATCGTACTTGAGAAGTGTTTCGACCTGGAGGTCGAGTCGGTCGCGGCCGTTCAGGAACGAGAGCTCGATGATGCAGGCTGCCGCCGGGACGGTGGCGCCGACCTGACGCAGGAGCGTGATGGCGGCCGCCATGGTTCCGCCGGTCGCCAGCAGATCGTCCACCAACACCACGCGCTGGCCCGGTGCGATGGCGTCGTTCTGGATCTCGATCGTGTCGGTGCCGTATTCCAGCGCATAGGTGTGCGGCACCGTCGCGCCCGGCAGCTTGCCTTTCTTGCGCAGCATGACGAAGCCCGTGCCCAGGGCCAGCGCCAAGGGCGCCGCGCATAGGAACCCGCGCGACTCGATACCCGCGATGAGATCCGGCTTGTGCGGACGAATGACCTCCGCCAGCTGGTCGATGGTCTGGCGCCACGCGGCAGCGTGCGCCAGCAACGTCGAGATGTCGTAGAACAGGATTCCGGGCTTGGGAAAGTCGGGGATCGAACGGATATGCTGTTTCAGGTCCAGTCGGGCCACGGAAGGATCCTCGTTCGTCTGCTTGCGGGCGAGGGTGAGCTTTAGCACGGATCAGCGTTGACGCACGCGCGCCGTGGGTTGGGCGACCAGCGGATCGTCGGGCCAGTAGTGACGTGGATACCGGCCCTTGAGTTCCGCTTTCACCGCGCGATAGCCGTTCGCCCAAAAGCTCGCGAGATCGCGCGTCACCTGGACGGGACGGCGTGCCGGCGAGAGCAGGTGCAGCGTGAGGGGCACCGCTCCCCCGGCAATTCGCGGCGTGTCGGTGAGACCGAAGAGCTCCTGCAGGCGCACTGCGAGCACTGGATCTACAGGGTTTTCGTAGGCGATGGCCACGCGCGAGCCACTCGGCACCTCGATGTGCGTAGGGGCGAACGAGTCCAGCCGCTTCGCCAACTCCCAAGGGACCAACGCCCGCAACGCGCCGCCGAGGTCGATCCGTGCGAGGTGCGCCCGACGCGAGGCGCCACCCAGCCAGGGCGCGAGCCAGGTCTTGAGAGATGCGGTCAAGGCCGCGTCCGAGAGATCCGGCCATGTCGCATCGCTGGCGCGCGCGAACGCGACGCGCTGACGCCAGCCCGTGATCGCATCCGTCCAAGGCAGGGCAGGAAGGCCGAGCTGCCGGACTCCCTCGAGCATGGCTTCTGCCACCGCGTCGCGGTCGGGACTCTCAAGGGCGCGATCGTCCAGGATCATCGCGCCCAGCCGCCGTCGGCGACGGGCGAGGACCGCCTCATCACGGGTGGACCACTCAACGATGTCTTCCTCGACGATTCGATCGGCCAGGCCATCTTCGATGTCGGCGCGGCTCAGGGCGGCAGCGAGGTGGATGCGCGAGTCCGTGCCCGCGCCATCGAGATCGGCCACCACGATGAACTCGGCGGCACCGAGCGGGTCGCCCTCGCTGAGGACGGCGCCGCGACCGCCGCTCAGCAGATAGCGTCCCCACGTTCCGGCGCGCCGGCGGCCGATACGATCCGGATAGGCCAGGGCGAGCGTCGCGCCGGTGCGCGCGGTGTCGATGGTGGCTCGCCGGTCGTCCCCGCGGGGCATGAGGCGCCGCGCCTGTTCGCGGATGGTCCTGGGAATGCTTTCGCCGCGTCCGCCGTCGACCATCTCGACGCGGTGCCGCAGATCCGCGTCGCGTGGTCTTCCCGGAGCCACGCGCAGGAAGTCGCGTTCGCCCAGGATTGCCGTGAGGTACGCCGCAAGGCGACCATCGCCTCGCGCCCGGGCGGCGAGCAGCATGTGGGCGAACCGCGGATGAACGCCGGCCTCGACCATCGCCTTGCCGTGCCGCGAGATCGAGCCATCGGTGTCGAGAGCACCGAGATCCATCAAGAGGGCGCGCGCCGTTGCGAGGGCGGCGGCTGGCGGTTGCGTGAGCCATGGCAGCGCGGTCGCATCCGTCGCCCCCCAAGCCGCCAGCTCCAGCGCGAGCGGGGCGAGGTCAGCGTCGAGAATCTCGGGCGCGGTGGCGAGCGGTAGCGCGCGGTCCGCCGCTTCGGTCCAAAGTCTGAAGCAAATCCCGGGCTCCAGGCGACCCGCGCGTCCGCGCCGCTGGCCGGCGGCGGCTTGGCTGACGCGCTGTGTGGTCAGTCGCGTCATGCCGGTTCGTGGCGAGAAAGACGGCAAGCGCATCAATCCGCTGTCGATCACGACGCGAACGCCCTCGATGGTGAGGCTGGTCTCGGCGATCGAGGTCGCGAGAACGACCTTGCGGCAACCCGGCGCCGCCGGGGCGATCGCACGGTCCTGCGCATCACCCGACATGTCACCGTAGAGTGGCGCTACGTCGACATCCCGGGGCAGCGTTCCGCCATCCAGGAGCGCGGCGGTCCGCCGGATTTCTGCGACACCGGGCAGGAATACGAGAATGCTCCCTCGCTCATCGGCGAGTGCGCGTCGGGTAGCGGTCGCCGTGGTCTCCTCGATACGACCGACGGGATCCGTGGGTAGGAAGCGGGTCTCGACCGGGAACATGCGACCATCGCTTCGAACGACCGGCGCGCCCCCCAACCGGTCGGCGACCGGTCCCGGGTCAAGGGTCGCGGACATGGCGATGATCCTCAGGTCCGGTCGCAGCGCCTGCTGCATCTCCCTTACCAAGGCGAAGGAAAGGTCCGTCTCCAGCCCACGCTCGTGCAATTCGTCGAAGATCACGCAGCCGACGCCCTCCAGCGACGGATCGGCCTGCAGGCGCCGCAGGAAGAGGCCATCGGTCACGACTTCGATGCGGGTCGCGGGGCCGACGCGCGAGTCCAGCCGAACGCGATAGCCGACGGTCTCGCCGACTGGTTCCTCCAGTGAGGCGGCCATGCGCCGAGCTGCGGCCCGCGCCGCGAGGCGGCGCGGCTCTTGCATGACGATGCGCCGACCGGCCAGCCAGGGGGCGTCGAGCAAGGCCAGCGGGATGCGCGTCGTCTTGCCGGCACCGGGCGGCGCTACCAGAACGCACGCGTTGTACGCGGCGAGCGCTTCCAGGAGCGCCGGCAGCGCCTCATCGACCGGCAGCGGAGAGGGAGGTGCAGCGACCATCGGGGGAGCGGCACCATAGCCCAATCAGGCCGGGCGGCCCGGGCTGGAAATCCCCGGCAAAGCCGTTAGAACGGTCGGTCGGGGGCGGCGTCCGGATGGGGCGCGGCCTCCGACCCCGGAAGGACGATGTCGATGGAAATGCCTGTGAAACAAGGGCTCTACGACCCGCGCAACGAACACGATTCGTGCGGCGTGGCCTTTGTCGCCGACACCAAGGGGCGACGGACGCATGCGATCGTCCGCCAAGGCCTCCAGATCCTGGTCAATCTCGACCATCGGGGCGCCGTCGGCGCCGATCCGCTGGTGGGCGATGGCGCGGGCTGCATGATCCAGATTCCCGATCGGCTGCTGCGCGATTGGGCCGGCCGCAATGCGGTCGAGCTGCCCGCGCAAGGTAAGTACGCCGTCGCCATGTGCTTCCTTCCGCAGGACGAGGCGGCGCGCAAGTTCGCCGTCCGGCGCTTCGAGCACTACATCAAGGTCGAGGGCCAGAAGCTGGTGGGGTGGCGGGACGTCCCTGTGACGCTCGACGGCCTCGGCACGAAGGTCGTGGAGACCATGCCGGTGATCCGCCAGGCCATCGTCGGAATGGGTCCGAAGGTGGCCGATCAGGATGCCTTCGAGCGCAAGCTGCTGGCGATTCGCAAGCAGACCCAGAACCCG